>Ga0210395_10000369_pt1 | contig 35450 bp, 28 predicted proteins | sample IncBWH4OmetaG_FD_150861 | JGI IMG/M metagenome (GOLD analysis project Ga0210395, IMG submission 150861) | Forest soil microbial communities from Barre Woods Harvard Forest LTER site, Petersham, Massachusetts, United States - Inc-BW-H-4-O ... | reverse complement strand
GGAGCCCAAGCGAAGATCGCGCGGAGCGCCCGCAAGGGAAGCTCTGAAAGCAGGTCGAGCGAGGGTCAAACGCGAGCTACTGGCCGAGACGAATGGACCCCACACCACCTCGGAACTCTTATTTTTTCAGCTGGGCTCTCTGTTTTCCACGCACACCTGTCATGCTGAGCGCGAAGTCGAAGCACCCCTACTCCCTAGAACGCACCGTGCAAAATCGCGCACTCTAGCCCCGAATCTCTAGCCCTCGGACCTACTTCGCGTTCCCCGGCCCGCCCACGGCATAAATCCGCGGAAGCCTCTGTTCCAGCGGCGGCAGCGTCGGAAATGCCGCATGCGGCTCACTCTGATACCAGTACGCGACCGAGAAAAAATTATCCGACCTGTGATTAGCATGCCCATGCTCAATGGTTGCCCGCAGCGATTTCGTAAACGGAATCGGCGAGTCCAAATGAAACCGGTATAGCGACCATCGCCCGCCGGCAACTTCCTGCCCCACCACCGGCGCCCCAAACAGTCCATACGAAAACGGACGCCCGCCAAAATCCCACGCTCCCAGAAAATAATCCTCCGACCCCGTCCCGTTGATCGAAGGCAGCGCTTCGCCATCGACAAAAAACATGTCATCGCCCTCGCCCCACCACCCATCCTGATTCTCCAGCACCGACATCGTCACGCCCACAAAATGCCCGCGCCCAGCAGCTTCCATCCAAACGTAATTGCCATCTCCGTTCAGATTCTTCTTATCGTTGACGGTCGCATCGCCATTCGACCGCCACTGATTCGTCCACCCATGAGCCGGCGCAGCCTGCCGATACTGCGCATGAAAATAAAGCAACTCCCCCGCCAGCGGCTTGTTGTAAGCCCGATAGTCGATATTGAAATAAAACGCGTCCGTCCGAATCGTGCCCTCGTTGGTCACCGTGATGCGCGCATGTTTCTGAAACGGCATCGGGAAAAAACTGTTCAGCGCCTTGTCTGCCCCAACCGACAACGGCAGCGACTGATACAGGTGATAGTCCCCCAGCCCCAGCCCAAAGAAGTCGCCAATCGGCGTCTCCACGCTGGGCGCAGCCTCCCCATCCCAATACATGCGCAGCACCAAAGCCTTCAAATGATTCGGATCCTCGCTGGCAATCGTGACCCAGACATGACTGATCAGCCCCGGCCCCGCCTCATCGAGCAGCGTGAGCGTCTCCCCCGCCGCGATCTGCCGCGCATCCGCATTCCCCCCGCTCCGGTCATAACTGGAAACCCGCTTCTGCACATACTCCTTGGCCTGCGGAAGGTCCCCCAGCCACGCAGCAGGATCTTGTGAGAGCAACGGGATCGTCAGGAAACAGAAGGCGACTAGTGCGAGCAGTTTTTTCATCGGTTCCTCTCAGGTTTCGTGGAAGGGCAGGGCTTTAGCCGTGCCGTAAGCTCCGCAACTGAGTTGCGGCTTTAGCCGCGGCGGTTTCACACCCTTCGTGACGAGCCCTACAGCGGCATATTCCCATGCTTCTTCGGCGGATTCTTATCCCGCTTGTTCTCCAGCATCCCCAGCGCCTGGATCAACTTCTTCCGAGTCTCCCGCGGCTGGATGACCGCATCCACAAATCCCCGGTCAGCGGCCACGTAGGGGTTGGCAAACCGATCGCGAAATTCATCGATCTTTTCGCGACGAACCTGCTCCCGATTGGCCGCCGCATCGAGTTCGCGCTTGTAGACAATGTCGACCGCACCCTCCGGCCCCATCACCGCAATCTCCGCGGTCGGCCACGCATAATTCACGTCCGTCCGGATGTGCTTCGACGCCATCACGCAATAAGCCCCGCCATACGCCTTGCGCGTGATCACCGTAACTTTCGGCACCGTCGCTTCCGCGAACGCATACAGCAGCTTCGCCCCGTGCTTGATAATCCCGCCATACTCCTGCGCAGTGCCCGGAAGAAATCCTGGAACATCTTCAAACGTCACCAGCGGAATGTTGAAACAATCGCAGAAGCGCACAAACCGCGCCCCCTTCACTGACGCATTAATGTCCAGCGTTCCCGCCAGCACCGACGGCTGGTTGGCGACGATGCCGACCGGCCGTCCGTCGAGCCGCGCAAATCCCACCACAATATTCTTCGCGTAATGCTCCTGCACTTCGAAAAAGTAAGCGTCGTCCACCACCGCGTGAACCACATCCTTAATGTCATAAGGCTGGTTCGACTGTGCCGGCACGATCGTGTCGAGCGCCGCATCGGCGCGATCAACCGGATCACTGCAGACCTTCCGAGGCGGTTCATCCAGATTATTCGACGGCAAAAAGCTCAACAGTTCCCGCACCATCGACAGGCATTCCGCATCGTCGTGCGCCAGAAAATGCGCTACACCTGAAGTTTCGTTGTGCGTCATCGCACCGCCCAGCTGTTCTTTTGTCACTTCCTCCATCGTCACTGTCTTAATGACGTCCGGCCCAGTAATAAACATGTAGGAAGTCTTATCGACCATCAGCACGAAATCAGTAATCGCCGGCGAATAAACCGCCCCTCCCGCGCACGGCCCCATGATGGCCGAGATCTGTGGCACCACCCCGCTATACAGCGTGTTGCGCAGAAAAATATCCGCATAGCCCGCCAGCGACATTACGCCTTCCTGAATCCGCGCCCCTCCCGAATCATTCAGCCCAATCACGGGCGCGCCCATTTTCGCCGCCAGGTCCATGATCTTCACGATCTTTGCCGCGTTCGTCTCCGACAGCGACCCGCCAAACACCGTGAAGTCCTGGGCAAACACATAGACGAGCCGCCCCTCGATGCGCCCGTATCCAGTAATGAATCCATCGCCGTAAATCTTCTGCTCGGCCATCCCAAAGTCGTTGCAGCGGTGCGTGACCAGCTTGTCGGTCTCCTCGAACGTCCCCTCATCGAGCAGAAACTCGATGCGCTCGCGCGCCGACATCTTGCCCTCTTTATGCTGCCGCTCCCGCCGCTTGGCGCCGCCGCCGTCTTCGGCAAGCTGATTCCGCTTCTTAAGTTCAGCCACTTTCTGTTCGAGATCCATAGCGGAAGGATTATAAGTGAGTCCGCGCTTCCCTTGATCGACCGGCACGTCACCGTGGAAGAGCGGCCCTTCAGGGCCGCGTTGCTGCACGGCAGTGACGTTGGGCTTTAGCCCCTGCCTCTCCTCCTGCGGTACACTGCCGACAATGTCTTCCCTCGCCGATCAGATGGGTTTCAGCTTCCGCCCGCCGGAGCGCCGGGTCTGGAAGGTTCGCGACCTCGTCGCCTCGGTGCGTTCCCACATCGAACGTGAATATTCCGACGCCTGGGTGGAAGGCGAGATCTCCAACTTCCGCGCTCCCGATTCCGGCCATCTCTACTTCACGCTGAAAGACGGCACGCTCAAAGATGGCCCGATTAAAGATGGCTTGATCAAAGATGGAAGCGCTCAGATTCGCGTGGTAATGTTCCGCTCCGCGGCGCGCCTGCTCCGCTTCCGCCCCGCCGACGGCCTGCAGGTGATCGTCCGCGGTCGCGTAACCGTCTACGAAGATCGCGGCGAGCTGCAAATTTCCGCCGAATACATTGAGCCCAAGGGCGCCGGCTCGCTGCAGTTGGCCTTCGAGCAGCTCAAAGCCAAACTTGAAGCCGAAGGCTTGTTCGCGTCCGAGCGCAAGAAGCCGATCCCGTCGCTGCCCTCACGCATTGGCGTTGTCACTTCGACCCAGGCCGCCGCGCTGCGCGATATTCTGAACGTCCTCCAGCGCCGCCACCATTCGGTGAACGTGCTCATCTATCCGGCACAGGTGCAAGGCGACGCGGCGTCGCACGAAGTGGCCGCAGGCCTGCGCTTCTTCAACCAGCACGACAATGTGGACGTGATCATCGTCGCTCGCGGCGGAGGCTCCGCCGAAGACCTGGCCGCTTTCAATGACGAAGCTCTGGCCCGCACGGTGGCAGCGTCTGAAATCCCTGTAATTTCCGCCGTCGGCCACGAAACCGATTTCACCATCATCGATTTCGTCGCCGACCTGCGCGCCCCCACGCCGTCGGCAGCGGCGGAACTGGTCATCCGCTCCCGCCAGGAAGTCGAAGATCACGCCGCCGCTTTGTATGACCGTCTCACTCGCGCCATGCGCTACCGCCTGCTGATGGGCCGCCAGGCCCTGACCGAACTCGCTCAACACGGCGCTTTCGCCCGCATGATGGAGCTCATTCACCAGCGCCAGCAGAGGCTCGACGATCTCACCCACCGCATGGAACTCGCGCAGCGCCAGCTGTTGGAGCAGGCGCTCCGCCGCTGGGAACGCATTTCCGCGGCCGTACGCCATTACGATCTGCGCCTGGTCCTGTCCGGCGTACGCAAGGAATTGGAAAGCGGCACGGTCGCGCTGGTCGCCGTCATGCGCAATGTTCTCCTTCAACATCGCGTGCGCAGCGAGCGCTTCCAGACCGCTCTCGAATCGCTGTCTCCGCTGGCCATTCTGGACCGCGGCTACGCCCTGGTCTTCGATTCTGAAGGCAAGCTGCTCAAAGATGCACGCCGCTTGAAACTCGGCGACGAAATTTCCGCGCGCCTGGCCCACGGCGAAATTCAAGCCGCCGTGACCAAGAAAAAAGTATGAGGGCCCGCGTGGGCAGCCAGAGTGGGCGGAAGGTTGTGTGGGGACGGGCGCCTTCGCCCGTCCCGCCAAGCGCAGCGAGGCGAGCCGGCACCACGGGTGCGGCCCAAGTCCCGGCTCAGCCGCGCCGTTAGCTAAGAAATGCGCTGCATTACAATGGTTTTTCAGGCGCAGACTTACTCAGCAGCGAATTGTACAGGAGCAAGACTCGACGGATGCCCATCATCACATCATGGACGCAAGCCGCATGGGTGGCGCTCGATATTCTCCTCGTCGCCCTCATCATCTACCAGGTCCTGGTGATGATCCGCGGCACCCGCGCCGCTCCCATGCTGGTGGGCCTGGCCGTAGTCGCCGTAATTTTCTACTTCGCGCGCATCGGCGAACTCACCACGCTGAATTGGGTGGTGAGCCGCGTGCTCCCCTATCTGGTATTTGCGCTGATCGTTGTTTTTCAATCGGAGATTCGGCACATGCTCGCCGACCTAGGCCGCCGTTTGAGTTTTCTAGGCGGCTCGTCGGCAGAAAGCGATTCCTACGACGACATCGTTCTCGCCGCAAATCTTTTTTCCCAGCACCAGACCGGCGCCCTGATCGTGATTGAGCGCGAAATCGGATTGCGCACTCACATCGAAAGCGGCGTGCCCCTTGACGCGCGCCTTTCCTATGATCTGCTGGCCACAATTTTCCGTCCCAGCGCCCCGCTCCACGACGGCGCGGTCATCGTCCAAAAAGACCGCATCGCCGCCGCCGCCTGTTTTCTTCCGCTTTCCATGAACCCCTTGCTCTCCACTCAACTCGGCACGCGGCATCGCGCCGGCATCGGCATCACCGAAGAAACCGACGCCATCGCCGTCATTTGTTCCGAAGAGACTGGCGGCATCAGCGTCGCCATCGGCGGCGCCATCGAGCGCGACTTAACCGTCGAGCAACTGCGCGAGCGCCTGGGCAGCGCACTGCGCCGCTACATGGCTCCCGTCACTCTGCCCACCTCCATCGCACACGGGGACGAGGAATCAGACGCCCTCCTGGACTCTCCTCTGAGTGATCCCACTCCGCAGCGCAAGTCCGAATCCGCCACCGACCCGGAGCCCCAGCCATGAGCGGATTCTTCCAGCGCTATGTGCTGCACAACTTCGGACTGAAAGTCCTGTCCTTATTGCTGGCCGCGGGACTCTGGTTCTTGATTTCACCCGACGAGCAGCCGGCCGAGGTGGCCGTGCGCGCCCCCATCGTTTTTCAGCATGTTCCATCGCACCTTGAAATCAGCTCCGAGTCGATTCCCGAAGCCCAGATCCGCGTCCGCGGGCCCGAGCGTGTCATTCGCCAGCTACAAGCGAACGAAATCCACGCCGAAATCGAACTGGCCGACGTCAAGCCCGGCGACCGCACCTTCGATCTCACCTCGCAGCAGGTGCGCCATCCGCGCGATGTAACCGTCGTACAAGTCGTACCCAGCCAGTTGCACCTGGCCTTCGACACGCGCCTGACTCGCGACGTCGAGATTCACCCGCGGATCACGGTCGCCGCCGATGAACAAATTATCAAGAGCGATGCCGATCCACCCAGCGTCACTATCACCGGCCCCAGCCATCACGTCGAGCGAATCGATGCGGCGACCACTGACCCGATCGACGCCTCCGGAACGCGCGGCAGCGCCGTCTTCACCACCAATGTGTTCGTCGGTGACCCGCTCGTCCAGGTCGTACACACCACATCGATTCGCGTCACCGTTGTTGTGCAGAAGGCGGGAGCCACCGCAGCCCATTGAAGAGCCTGGCGAACCGCTTCTGCTTGGCGCGTGGCTTTTTGGCGGCCTTATTGCGGCCTTTTTGGGTGGCGCAGCGCTTCCAGCGCTGCGAAAACGCCGGCCCTGCCAGTGGGCTTCGGAGTCCGCGTGGGAACGAATACCCTGTCATCCCGACCGGAGCCGGAGCGCCAGCGACGGCGGAGTGGAGGGACCTGCTGTTTCTCGCGCTATCCACGCAGCCGAGCCATTCCCATCATCCCTGAGCCCCTCCCAAGCGCTTCCGCCCGCACTCATTTATCATCACTACTCCTCCTCTTCATCTCTCTTATGAGCCAGCAAAGGCAGCTATTCGGGACCGACGGAATTCGCGGCGTCGCGGGAGAATTTCCCCTCACCAAACAGAGCACCTATCTGATCGGACGCGCCCTCGGCCATGACCTTGTGCGCAACACCCCGAAAGCTCAAGCCGTGATCGGCCAGGACACGCGCGAGTCGAGCGAGTGGATCGCCGACCGCGTCGCCGAAGGTCTGGCCGCCGTGGGCGTGGATGTCCACTCCGCTGGCGTGATCACCACTCCCGGCGTAGCCTACCTCGCGCGTTCGCGCGCGCTGGCCGCCGGCGTTGTAATTTCCGCATCCCACAATCCCTGGACCGATAACGGGATCAAAGTTTTTTCCGGCGACGGTTTCAAGCTCACCGACGCCCGCGAGCTGGCCATCGAAAAAGAAATTTTCTCGCAGCTGCAAAATACATCCGCCACCGACGACACGGCGCTCAAGTTTCCGAAACCATCGCTTCCCGGTGAGGAAGACCTGCGTCATGCTTACGTCAAGTCCCTCGCGGCCGGCGTGTCGTCCGACCTGAGCAAGCTCCGCGTGCTGGTGGATTGTGCCAACGGCGCGGCCACGGCCGAAGCGCCCGAGCTGTTTCGCGCACTCGGAATTCAGGCGACCTTCATCCACGTGTCGCCCGACGGTAAAAACATCAACGCAGGCTGCGGCGCATTGCACCCCGAGACGCTGGGAAAAATGGTCGCGGAATCCGGAGGCAGCTACGACCTCGGCGTAACCTTTGACGGCGATGCGGACCGCGCCCTGTTCTGCGATGCCGCCGGCCGCGTCGTCAACGGTGATGGCGTGCTCCTCGCCGCCGCCCGCGACCTGCACGCGCAAGGAAAATTGAAGGCCGACACGGTCGTCTCGACCACCATGTCGAACATGGGTCTGGAGATCGCGCTCAAGACGTCCGGCATCCGCATGCTGCGCGCCAACGTCGGCGACAAATATGTGCTCGAGGAAATGCTCCAAACCGGCGCCACGCTCGGCGGCGAGCAGTCCGGCCACATCATTTTTCGTGACGCCGACTCGACCACTGGCGACGGTTTGCTCACCGCCCTGCGCCTCATGGACATTATCGTGCGCGCCGCGAAGCCCCTGGCCGAGTTGATCGCGGACCTGAAAGTTTTCCCGCAAAAAATTCAAAACGTACGCGTCCGCGAGAAACTTCCCTTTGCCCAGATTCCCGCCGTGCAATCGGCAATCGAAGCCGCCGAGCGCGACCTCAACGGCAACGGCCGCGTCGTCGTCCGCTACTCCGGTACCGAAGCGCTAGCCCGAGTCATGGTCGAAGCCGAATCCGAAGAAAAAATGCGCACCCTAACCGCCGCAATCGCCGCCGAAATTCAAAAAGCCCTTGGAGTCTAGCCAGCACGAAGTTTGGTTCTAACACGACCCTGTCATCCTGAGCGTAGCCGTTTTTCAGGCGTAGCGAAGGATCTCCCGCTTAACCGGCCTCATGCGTAAGCCAAACTGCGCTACTAGCCTGCACCCGAGGCCGACGTAAAGGCTGGGGACAGCTGCCCCCAGCCGTCCGCCGGGCGCGCTCGGCATCACCGCTTTCGACGTTTCCCCGGTTTACGAGTTGCTGGCGGCACCTCCTCCAACACCGCAAACTGAATCTTCTTCTCCACCGGATCAATCCGGTCCACCAGCACCCGAATCTTCTGCCCCAGGCTATAAATCTTCCGCGACCGCTGCCCAATAATCTCCCGCGTATTCTCGTGATACGTGTACCGGTCGTCAATCAAAGTATTCAGCGGCACCAGCCCCTCAATAAACAAATCCGTAAGCTCCACAAAAAATCCAAACTTCGTCACGCTGGTGATGAGCCCATCGAAATCCTCGCCCACCCGGTCCTGCATGAACTTAACTTTTTTCCCCTCCATCAACTCCCGCTCCGCATCAGCCGCCCGCCGCTCCGCCCGGCTCGATTCTTCCGCGATCTCATGCAGTTCCTCAACCCCAATCGGCCCGCCCAATGCCTCTTGTGGGGCTGACACTCTTGTCCGCCGCTTCGACCAAGGCGAAGGTGCGTCCTGGTTCGGGTGCCCCATTTCTCGCGTTTGTTGCGAGAAGTGGGGATTTTGTCTCAGCACATCCTTCAACACCCGATGCACAATCAAATCCGGATACCTCCGAATCGGCGAAGTAAAATGCGTATACGAAGTCGCCGCCAGTGCAAAGTGCCCCAGATTCTCCTCCGAATACCGCGCCTGTTTCAGCGACCGCAACATTAAATAACTCAGAATCCGCTCCTCCGGTTTTCCCGCAATTTTCTCCGTCAGCTTCTGATACATGCGTGGCGTGATGTGCACTTCCTGCGGCACCTCAATCTCACGCGCCCGCTTGCCCGTGCCATAAGCCGCCCGCCGGTCGGTTTTCGTCTGTGCCCGATGAATCGGCAGCGCGCCCACGCCCAGCGAATATCCGAACGTCGCCGCAATCACTTCAAAGTCATACACCCGTTTCGCGTCCGGCTTCTCGTGAATGCGGTACAACGACGCCACGTGCCTCGACTCCAAATCCTGCGCCACGCACTCGTTCGCCGAAAGCATGAACTCTTCGATCAGCCGGTTTGCGATGTTGCGCTCCGACCGCGAAATACTCTTCATCAATCCCAACTCATCAAACTCGATCACCGGCTCGGGCAAATCGAAATCAATCGACCCCCGCCGCTGCCGCTTGCGATTCAGAATCAGCGCCAGGTCGCGCATCAGCTCAAACGTCGCTACCAGCGGTGCATAGCGCTCGCGCGCCCCGGCATCGCCTTCCAGCACCGCATTCACCGCCGTATACGTCATCCGCTCTGCCGACCGGATCACGCCCTCGCTCAGCTGATAGCTCACAATCTCGCCGCGATGGTCCATCTCCATCACGCACGACAGCACCAACCGCTCCACCTGCGGCCGCAAACTGCAAATGTCGGTAGATAGTTCCAGTGGCAGCATAGGTACCGCGCGGTCCGGAAAGTAAACGCTGGTTCCCCGCAACCGCGCCTCTTGATCCAGAGCAGAGCCCGGCGTCACATACTGCGCCACGTCGGCAATATGCACCTGCAACTCAAAATTGCCATTCGCGAGCATGTGTACGTACACCGCATCGTCAAAGTCTCGCGCAGTTTCGCCGTCAATCGTCACAATCGGCAGCCCGCGAAAATCGCGCCGACGCTCGATCTCCTGCGCCGGAATCACAGCCGACGTATCCTGCGCCTCTTCCAGAGCCGCCGCCGGAAAATGATGCGGCAAATGAAACTTGCGAATCGTGATCTCGACATCGACGCCGAAATCATCCTCCCGCCCCAGAATCTCAATCACCCGCCCCCGCGGATTCTGCGTAGGCGAAGGCCAGTCCGTGATCTCAACATCAACCACGAGCCCCTCAAGATCGTCCCACTGACTCGCCCGCGCAACCTCGTCCCCCAACACGCGATCCACAGACTTGCTCTTCCTCTGTGTACCCTGTGTCCTCTGTGGTTCAGCTTTTGTTTTGCCTTCCGCGGAGGCCTCGGAAGTCTCCGGTCTCTCCATCCCCGCCGGAATCAAAATCTCCTGCGTAATCTTCGAGTCGATCGGCCGCACATACCCACCGCGGCTCCCATAGTGAAAAATTCCCACCACCGTCGGATGCGCCCGCATCACCGGCCGCACAATGCGCCCCTCCGCGCGTCCATCCGGCCGCACATTGCTGATGTCAACCAGCACCAGGTCCCCGTGCATGGCATTGCCAATCAGATGCGGCGCGATGAAAATATCGCCCGTAAGCCGCGCCTTGAGCGCCGGCGAGAGCGACTTGGAATCAGGAATCACGAACCCGAATCCATCGCGGTGCATGGTAAGCCGTCCCGCGACCAGATTCTTATCGGCAGCCGCCGTAGGCAGAGAATATCGATCAGACTCCGCTCGAATCAGCGTCCCGCGCGCCACCATCTTCTGCAGCGCCGAGTCAAGTTCCCGGCGTTCGTCCCCATGCAGCCCCAGTTCGCGCACGAGCTGCTTAAACCCCGCCGCCCGCTTAGGCTGCCGCGCAATGTGTTTGAGAATTGTCGAATCAGAAAGCATGGGGAAGCTGTCAGTTATCAGCCTTCAGCTCTCAGCATAAATCATTGCAGAATATTTCCTGACGCTTTGTCATCCTGAGCGAGGATTTTGCTTCGCGATAAGCGAAGCAAATCCGCAGTCGAAGAGCCTGCCCTGAGCTTGCCGAAGGGATCCCTTGAATTACCAAGCATGACCGGACTTAGAAAGGAGTTCTAACGGCCTGCCGATCGGAGAAGATCTACCACGAATCCCCGCCCCCACGTGGAGGCCAAGCTCCCAGCGCTCTCCGTACCATCGCAATCTGCCCCACGTGATAGCTCGTGTGCGCCACCATCTGCCACAGCACAGCTTCAACCGTTCCTGGAACCTCGCTGTCGCCTGCATGCACGCTCTCGACCTCGCGCTGCAGTTCTTGAAGAGAAGACTTCGCCAATTCGGCAAACTCGCCTAAAAGATTCACCAGTCGCGTCCGCCACCGCTCCCACTCCTCAGCATCGGAGGGCGACGGCGCGGCCGGAAAGCTTTCCGCGCTGTGCTCCGGATAACTCGGTCGCTGCCCGCGAATCCGCCGCAGCTCATACTCCATCCAGTAATTGATATGAAAGACAAGTTGCCCGATGGAATGAGGAAACCCCTCGACCTGCCGCGCCGCCAGCTCGGCAGAAATATCCTCCACGCACGCGACAGGATCGGCATGCGCCCCCTTACCGCGAAGCAATTCAACAAGTGCGCGCTGTGACATGCGAAGAACTTATGACTTCGATCAATCCGCGTTCATCCGCGGCGAAGAAGTGTCCCTCCCTACCGCCCCACAAAATACTTCTCCTCCAGAATCCTCCGATGATGCAACTCATGCCCCGCCGTAACATAAGCCAGCGCACGCACGCTCACTTCGTTCTTATTCGCCACACCCCGCCGCGTCCACGCTGCCTCATCCAGATTGCGCAGCAGCGTCAGCGTCGCCCGCCGCACCGCAATGTAGTCCTCAATAATCTCCGCCAGCGGCGCGCTCGCAAACGGACCACGCTTCACATAGTCATCCTGCTCGAAGCCCTCCATCGGCGTCCGGTCACCGCGCGCAATGCGCAGCGCGCGATACGCAAAAATCCGCTCCGTATCGCACACGTGTCCCAGCAACTCTTTCGCGCTCCATTTATCCGGCGCGTAGCGAATATCTCCCTCGCTCTCGTCGCGCCCGCACAGCAGCACCATCGTCTGCCGTCTCTGCGCGTCGAGCGTCCCTAGAATGTCGGTTCCCGGTATCAACGAAATATAGCGGTCATAATATGGCGCATACTCGCCCGGCTCAGGCCGCGCGATCACGAACGTTGCAGGCGATACCACGGCTGGTTCTAACATACTTGGCTCCAATATCGAATGAATTCCCCTGAAGCTGGACTCTGCAAAATTAGACTCCCCACTCCGGTTTCCGTTTTCGATAAATCTTCGACCCCAGAAGGATAACGCTCAACCCCTGTGAAAGGGTACGCTCCAGACAATTTTTCCGGGAATCGTTACACGACCGGGCAGAATCTATGTGGCTCGACCCCAGCTGCTCCGAGCCCCCGCACCTCCCGCCGAAGTATCGTCCCAGGTACTCTCGATTGAAAATAAAGGATTTTCCACAGCGCTCACTTTGAGACGCGGGAGTACAATCAGCTTTGGTCACGAAAGTGCGGCCAGTGACCCCTAATCCCAACCAGGAAGGAACTTTTACCCCATGTGGAAGCCGACCAATCAGCCTCAAACTCCTGCGCAGCCTGCCACGCCGGAGCGCCCCACTACATCTGCCCCCAGCGCGCCCGCAATGACTTCGACTTCCGCTGAGCCCGTTGCACCCCGGCCGGTCACCACTACCACCGCCGACCAGGCTACCATCGGCAAATCGCTCGTCATCAAGGGCGAAGTCACCGGTTCCGAATCGCTCTACATCGATGGCCGTGTGGAGGGTTCCATCAACCTCGCCGGCAATCGCGTCACCATCGGACGCAATGGCGTCGTCGCCGCCAACATCAACGCCCGCGAGATCGTCGTGTTGGGCAAAGTCCGCGGCAACCTCACCGCCAGCGATCGCGTCGACATTCGCAGCGACGGCTCGCTCACCGGCGATGTCATCGCCGCCCGCATTTCCATTGAAGACGGCGCATTCTTCAAAGGCGGCATCGACATCCGCAAAGGCGGGCAGCCCCAGCAGCAAAAGCCCAACGGCGAAGACAAATCAATCCCGGCCTCCGACCCGGCCGCGGTCGGCGCCAGAGCTTAAGTTTCTCACAAATATTTTGGCCGAATCAGCAAGAACGGGCATCCCTGCGGATGCCCGTCTTAATTCTGTAGCACAGCCTACTTCGTCCCTACTGCGCAATCTCGAACACCGTCCCGGATCCATCCTCGCCGCCATTCAGTGTCGTGCCATAAAGATTCCCTTGGCTATCCAGCACCAAGCCGCCCCACGGAGTGCTCCCGTCAGTGCCACTGCCAAAATTGTAGAGCAAGTTTTCCGTCCAGCCTCCGCCCGTGGCGGGCATTAATTCAACCACCACGCCGCCGTTATGAGCGGCCCCTTGCAAGGTCGTGGCATAGAGATTGCCGGCCGAATCAAAAACTGGAGTCCCAGTCGGGTAGGTGCCAGCGCTCCAGGTAAATCTGTACAGCACTTTCTCGGTCCAGCTTCCGCCCGTCGCCGGTGACAGCTCGAACACGGTTCCAAACCCCTTGCCCGGACCGCCGCCGGAGGTCGTGCCGTAGAGATTGCCCGACGAGTCGAACACCACGCCGGCCTCGGGTCCGAACCCGTCCGTGCCATTAAAGTCGAAGCTATGCAGAAGCTTTAGAGTCCACGCCCCGCCCGCAGTAGGCGATAACTCGAAAACCGAACCGTAGTTGTAGGCGCCCCCAGCTATGGTCGTGCCGTAGAGATTACCGGACGAGTCGAAAATCAGCCTCGCATCAACGGGCCCGGCGCTGTAACTGATCGGTGACTTGGGGAAGCTGCACAGCACTTTCTCCTCCCAAATCCCGTTCGATTTGGGCGTCAACTCAAATACGATGCCGCCGTTATCGTCCCCATTAGGCGTCCCGCCGTAGAGGTTGCCCGAGGCGTCTAAGGTCAGGCCCGAGTTCGGGTTGACTCCATCGTTTTCACCGTCACCAAAGCTGTGCAGCACCCTCTCGGTCCAGCTCCCGCCAGAAGACGGCCGCATCTCGAATACGGTGCCGGAGTCATACGCGCCGCCCGCCGCGGTCGTGCCGTAGAAATTGCCGGTCGCATCGAAAATCAGGCCGGCGAGGGGCTCGGTTCCGTCCACGCCGTTCTTGGCAAAGGTATGCAAGATTTTTTCCGACCAGCCGCCACCCGCCACGGGCGAAAGCTCAAACACCACCCCAGCCCACCTACTACCTGCTGACGCCGCCGTGCCGTACAAGTTGCCCGCCGAGTCCAAGATCAGATCTCCAAATGGATGTTTCCCGTCACTGCTTTCACCGTTGCCACCCGTGAAACTGTACAAAACAGATTCCTGGCCAACCGCACGCGTCCCCGCCGCTAGCAGGGTCGCCGCAAAAATCATCAACGCCACCCGAATTCCCAGGGGAACTTTCTTGTTGCGCATGATTCCTCCTCCGAGTGAAACGCCCGTGGACACAGCCCGAACTGCGAGCAGAAGTGCCAGCCCGAAACGCTGACAGGGAGAGAGGCGAAAGCATCCCACTGGCCTGCATTTGCCGTCAAGATGCAGGATTTTGCAACCACTCAGCTAGAAAAGAATCAGCTACCCCCACCTCGGAAGATTTCATGCCCGTGCTTGCCCCAGCTTGATATACTTCTCCCCTTTTTCCAAAGGGGTCTTCGGCGCAACGTCAAACTCATGGGACGCATTCTCCTCATATTCCTAAAGCGCTTATGGCTCCCGCTCCTGGTCCTGGCGGGCTTCCTCGGAGTGTGCGTCGTGTTCTACATGCGGGTCGAAGGCCTGCGCCCGCTCGACGCCCTGTTCTGGGTGATCCATCCTCATTCCATCGAATTCCGCTCCGTCCACAAGGCCACCAAGATCTTCTCGATGTTCGTTTATGCGGGAGTTTTCGCGCTGCAAATCTGGATCGCCGAGCGCGTCCTGCTCACCATTTTCAGCCGTCACGGCGTGGAGGCCTGGAGAACCATGATCAATGAAGTCAACATCGATCGTCTGCACGACCATTTCATCATCTGCGGTTACGGCCAGGTCGGCCGCACCGTCGTCGATCAACTGCAGCGCCTCGAGATCCCCTTCGTCTTAATCGAAACCAACGAAGGCCTCTACCGCGAACTGCTGACCGACAAAATCCCCGTCATCCAGGGCGATGCCAAACGCCACGACGTCCTGCTCCAGGCCGGCATCGCCCGCGCCCGCGGCATCTGCATCGTCATCGACAACGACGCCGACAACCTCTACATCACCGTGACCTCGCGCTCGCTCAACCCCAAAATCAAAATCATCACCCGCGCCGGCCAGCAGCGTTACGCCAACGCCATCCGCAGCTCCGGCGCCGACGAAGTCATCATCCCCGAATACGAAGGCGGATTGATGACCGGCAGAATGATCCAGAAGTATTACCCCATCCCGCTTGCCATCAAATAAAACAGGCGGAAGTGGAACGCACATTTCGGCGAGCCGAAGCCCGGTAAGGGCCTACGGAATCGTGCCAAGCACAGCGCCCGCGGGTAGATCGTTGGCGGTGTAGACGTACCAACCAAGACCATTATCGTTAAATGCTATCGGAACGGTCGCGGCTACCATATCCCACTCGCCGTCAAAGTCGCTTCCCGTGCCGGTCAGAGGTGTATCCACTACCACCCAGTATTGAGTTCCACCAATGACAGCAAGCGGAGCGAAGTTGGCAACGGCCAGCGTACAGCAGGTTCCGCTCTCCGGCAGATTTGTAACTGTCACCGGACCGGCCAGAAGCGTTCCCGGAGCTCCGTTCGCATCGCTATATATGCTGAGGTTCACTTGATTATCTCCAGTGAAGTAATGCACGGCAGCCCCTACCTGCGAAACATGCGAGTTGGACTTAGGGGTAAAGGGTATTGCACCGAATGTAGAAAAGCCGTTGTCGCCCGGTCCCTCAAGGACCCAGCCGCTCCCGTCGTCGTAAAGGTCGGTCTGGGTCCCAAGGTTGCTGTAGATCTTTTTCAAACCCGCTGGGGCTTGCTGCGGAGGCACGTGGATCGCGGACTTTTCCGGGATACGAACAATCTGAGGACTTCGTTTAGACTGTGCGAACAGCGTCAGGTTGCAAAGTGCCAAAAGGCACACGAACAGCAGAATCTTCTTCACAAACACCTCCATATTGGCCTCGGGTTGACCGTCAAGGCCTCAAAATGGGCATCAAGTCTATGGCCGAAATCCGGCGGTGTCAACGAAATGTTCCGCGCGAAAATATGAATGGTTTGTGAAAATCTCAGGACGAAGATCTCAGCATATTGTCGAGTCCGTATAGCAGCGACACCATCGCCCCAACCATCAAAAATCATGCTGTAACACGTCGAACCCCTACTCCACGAACATGCAATCCCCATAAGAATAAAACCGATACCGCTGCCCCACCGCGTGTTCATACGCCCGCATCACATTCTCTTTCCCGCCGAGCGCACACACCAGCATCAGCAGCGTCGACTGCGGCAAATGAAAATTTGTCAGCAACGCCCGCACCACCTGAAACTTGTATCCCGGATAAATAAATAAATTCGCCTCACCCGCCCCCGCCCGAATCTCGCCAGGATTTTCACTCTGCTGCGCCGCATATTCTAGAGTCCGCACGGTCGTAGTCCCCACGGCAACAATTCGCCGCGATTCTCTCCGCGCCCGATTGATCGTCTCCGCCGCCTCAGCCGAAATCGAATAACCCTCCGCATGCAGTCGAACGTCTTCCACCCGCTCCACCCGCACCGGCTGAAAAGTTCCCAGCCCAACATGCAGCGTCACTTCACAAGTCTCAATCCCGCGTTCCCGCATCCGCCCCAGAATTTCCGCGGTGAAATGCAGTCCCGCCGTCGGAGCCGCCACCGACCCCCGCTCCCGCGCATACACCGTCTGATACCGCTCCCGATCCCCAGAAGAATCCGCGCGCCCGATGTAAGGTGGCAGCGGTACATGCCCAATCTTCTCGACCCGCCCGAAAAAGTCATCCACCACCGCAAACCGAATCCTCCGCTCCCCAAACTCCCCGCGCCCAATCACCTCAGCCTGCAACTCATCATGCTCGCCAAAAAACAGCCGCTCCCCCACCCCAATCTTCCTCCCCGGCCGCACCAAACATTCCCACTCATTCGGCTCCCCCAACACCTGCCGCGTAAGTAAAACTTCAATCCACCCCCGAAGATTCCCCTCCGGGTGCCCCATTTCTCGAGTCTTTTGCGAGAAAGTCTGCCCTGAGCTTGTCGAAGGGTGGGGAGTTTGACTCTCCGGCACTCCACCCCGCCGTCCATACAACCGCGCCGGAAACACCCGCGTATCATTGAACACCACCAGATCGCCTTCCCGTAGCAACTCCGGAAACTCACGAAACTGCCGATCGCGCAACTCGCCACTCGACTGCACATGCAGCAGCCGCGATCCCGCCCGATCCACCAGCGGTTCCTGCGCAATCAATTCTTCCGGAAGGTGGTAGTGGAATTCTGAGACCAGCACGCCCTGATTATAGACAGCATGATGATAGGCGCCGCGCATCGATCGGCGACTGACGACCGACGACCGATGCCGTGATCTGGCAGCACTTTGGCATCTCTATTTCTTGGCATCGGCTCATGCGTGGCGCAGCTCGCCCAGCGCCGCAATGAGCCACTTTCGGAGATGAAGGCTGCCAGCGCTGAGGTGCATCACTGCAGCCTGAGCAACCCAATTCACGCCCAATTTTTGTCTGTTTTTTCACGAAATTTGGATTGTCTCCCTTCCCCGCCTGCTGATACTATGCGAGAGCCAGACTGCGGCCTGCTTTTTATCATTCTCCCCCAAGGGTAGCCATGCCTACGGAACGCAAACACAGGGAAGAAATCGTCCGTTACGGACGTATGCTCCACGAACACGGCTACGTGGCTGCCATGGATGGCAATCTCTCGGTACGCCTTGACCACGACCGCATCCTGGTGACGCCCACCTGCGTCAGCAAAGGCGCTATGCGCGCCCCCGACATGGTCGTCGTCGATCTCGATGGTCAGCAGGTCGCCGGCCGCCGCAACGTGACCAGCGAAATCGGCATGCACCTGCTCATCTATCGCATGCGCCCCGACATTCAGGCCATCGTGCACGCCCATCCGCCCACCGCCACCGGTTTCGCCGCCGCCGGCATCCCGCTCACCGAACCTCTGGTCTGCGAAGTCGTCATGGGCCTGGGATGCATTCCGCTGGCCCGCTACGGCACTCCCGGCACTTCCGAATTGGCCCAGACCCTAGAGCCCTACGTCCCCACCTACGATGCTATCCTCATGTCGAATCACGGCGTGGTCAGCTATGGCGACACTCTCGAGCACGCCTACATGAAGATGGAAACCGTCGAGCACTTTGCCCAGATCGCCCTGGTCACGCACCTGCTCGGCCGTCAGCAACCCCTGAAAGAAGTGGAAATCGAAAAACTTCTTCTCGCCCGCACCAAATATTTCGGCGCCAGAATCGCCGCCGCCATGCCCCTGCCTCGCTTTCCCCAAAAAGTCAGCTAACCCAACTCAGCTAACCAACTCGGCCAACCCAACGTGCAAAATCGTTTGACGAGTAGCTTAACGAGTTTGACGACAAGTATCACCATTCTCGGCGTCCTGGCTCTCGCCGGGTGCGCGGCCAGAAAGCCAGTTGTGCCCGAATTAAGCGCACGGCATTGTGCTCCGGGAACCTGCGAAGGTCCAGCCATGTATCGGGGTCTGGTCGTCAGGATGTGTTTCGTCATCGACCCGGAATGTGCCAAAGCGAAAGCCACCAGCGCCCAGTGGAACTGTTCTGAGTACAATGGTTGCGCCGTCCGGGATGTGATACCTGTCGGAGCCCCCAACACTTATCTTGACCCGGACGCTGACGAAGTAGCCAAAGACAAAGGAGAACAGAAGCATCCGTGGTGGAAATTCTGGAGGAAAAATGAGCCGGAGAAATGAGACTGCAAAAATTTGCCTCGTTGCATTGCTGCTCTCTGCCATGGCCTCCGCTCAGACCGTTACTCACATCATCTACATCATCAAGGAGAATCGTTCCTTAGACTCCTACTTCGGCGCCTTCCCCGGCTACACACCGTCTGGAGGCAGTTTTCAGGGCGTGCAGTCCTACTGCGTTGGCGGAACATCTCCAGTTTTTCCGAATCAGGCGGTCTGCCATTACGGCAACCCGGCCAACGAATGCAGCGCCTATAGCGGGACCTGTCCGGAGCCGATCACGCTGTCGCAATGGCAGGGCAGCCCCTACTCGCTATACCTCGAAGACGCTGCCCTCAACTATCACGACGTCGACCACACTCACTACGAGTTGATCAACTACAGCGACAACGGCCTGCAGGATAGATACAGCACGCAGGGCTGCCCCAATAGTGGCGGCAGTCCTACATCCAGTCCATGCGGCTACGCCTACTTCGACAGCACGCAGATTGGTCCATCAACCACCCCCGGGACCTATTACTACTACGCGACCAATTATGGATTGGAAGACAATTTCTTCGCCACGACCACCCCATCGATGCCGGGACACTTCTATATTTTTTCTGGACAGAATCACGGCGTAGCCGACAACCCAACCACGACGGAGGCCGGAGCGAAGAGTTGCTATCCCGGCGCGACCGTAAATGCCGGCCAATCCGTTGCTGGAGTTGCGTGCAGTTCCAGCAGTCAATGTCTCAGCAATCAATGCGGCTGTCCGGCCTCGATCTGTACCGGAAATGGAGGACCGGGGCAATGGTGGGAATCGTCGTGGACCTGTGGTGCGGCCCACAGCGGTACTTCTTATCCCTTCACCTATACCGGAACTTGGTCATCCGCGGTGGGCACTCCCACCTCGATCAATACCGGCGTGGTGAATACCAGCGGTACCGCCGTGACCTGGGTGTCGGGCAGCGTCTTTAACCTGAATTGGCCGGGCCCAATTTACATCGACAACGTCGCCTATACGATTTCCAGCATCAACTCCACCACATCCATCACGTTAACTGAACCGGCAGGAACCCAATCCGCCGTAACCTACACGGTCAACCCAATGTTTTGCACGACCGGCAGGCCCTCCTATACCTCAGCAGGCACGGCGTGCAGTACCGATGCCCAATGCACCTTGAGTCCCTATCTCTATTGCACCGGTGGAGTCTACGAAGGCGGAACTTGCTCCTCGAATGCTTCGCAATCCTGCGCTTGTTTTGCTACTGCTGGGAATCCCGGGGCCACCGTTCCCTCGAGTTGTGTGGACGTTCCTGACTGCGGTTCCGCAGCTCCCGCTTGCAGCGCCGGCCCCAGCATTCAAGGCACCCCCGGAGCCCCTTGCCCATCCTTAACCACCCTGGCGGACCAGGCGCAGTTAGCTTCCGTCTCGCTGAAGTATTACAACAGTTCGGGGGAATGGAATCCGACCACTTACGTCTCGAATCTTTTTTTCAGCAACTGGTTCGCCGGCAACGTGTTTGGAGAGAATCAATTCCTGACGGATGCGGCCACGCTGACGCACGGCGTGTGCAGTCAACATCCCGGCACTTCCTGCAGCCTCGATTCAACCTGTTCCAGTCGGGGTCATGGAACTTGTGTGGACCCGGCTTCTTCCACGCTGCCTCAGATTGTTTTTATCGGCGCCGGCGAAGCGCAGAACCCAGAAGGCAGCGAACATCCTTCGAAGGGACCGGTATCTACCGGAATGCAGTGGACCGCGGCGCAGATCGCAGCCGTAGTCGGCAACTGTAAGGCTGATAATCTCTCGAACAACAAGTGTTATCTCTGGAACCACTCCATCATCTTCGTCACCTGGGACGATTCCGGCGGCTTCTGGGACCATGTGCCGCAGCCGATGGTGGATGGTTTAAATCTGGGCAATCGCGTTCCACTTTTGGCCGTCTCCCCTTTTGCCGTCAACGGCATCACGCATCTCCAAATGGAAGCCAGTTCGGTGCTGCGTTGCATGGAACAAATTTTCTCGATCACCCCCATCGGCAGCCGGGACACGATTGCCAATGACGCCTGCTTCGGCACCGGAACCATGGCCAATCCAGGAACCGGCCCGAACGCGGGCATGATCAACCTCTCTCAAACCATGTTGAATCCGCCCGCCAGTCCGGCCCCAGCCACATCCCACCCGAACAAAAAATCACAGCCAAACAAGGGAACACGCTAGCAGCCCCCGAACTGTAGCTGGTAGTGCCTCAGCCTGTATCTTCGCCCTTGCGTCATCCCGAACCGCGGCGCACCCGCGGGAGGGATCTCCCAAGGCACGATTTTCGCGGAGACCGCTCACTCCACCTGGATTTTTCTTCGATGAAGCCGGGCTCTGCTCGCCCAGCATCTGCTCACTCCCCGCCAATCCGAAACCTCAGCCCCGCCCGAAAGTTCACCGGCAGCGCCGGATACCCCACCACTTCGTTATACCGCCGGTCCAGCGCGTTCTCCACATTCACATACGCGGTCACCCGCGGATGCACCGCATACCATCCCCCCAGGTCCACGCGCACATATCCCGCCGCGTGATCAATGCCAAACCCGTCGAAATCCGAATCCGCCCGCTCGCCCACAAAACTGCCGCTCAAGTTCGCGCCCCAGCGCGTCCCAAGATACGACAACAATTCGGTCGCAGAATGTTTCGGCCGACGCAGCAGCGGCTGGCCAGGGTTATAGACCGGATCAAACGGTGCCGGATTGTCCAGATACTCCGACGATGTATAGGTATACGCAGTATTCAACAGCAGCCGCGGCCGCAGCTTCGCCCGGAGCACCAACTCGGCTCCCTGCGCAAAAGCTTGATTCACATTCACATACTCCCCCACAAAGGTCGTCGGGTTAATCGTTACGTAATTGATCTGATCGTGAAACAGGTTGTTGAAGTAAGTGCCATCCAAAGCAAACTGCCCGTGGAGAAAATCCTGCTCAAAGCCCGCCTCGAACGAACGCGAGCGCTCCGGTAGCAGCCCCGGGTTCGGCTGCGAATAAGGCGGACCGGCAAACGTTTCTTCCAGGCGAGGTTCCTTAAATCCGGTGGCATAGGAAAACCGCAACCGTGTGCCGGAAAGAATCTCGCCGCCGCGCAGCGCCTGCAACATCAGCGCCACGCGCGGCACGCCCGTGTTGCCGAACGCGCTGTCATGCACGAATCGTCCGCCCGCAATCACCGTCAGCCGTCCGTAGGTGAACTGCTGCTGCAGATAAGCATCGTTGTTCAACCGTTGCCCATGCGTCTGCGTTGAGCCGTCAATGACTTGGCCGACAAATCCATTTTCATTTTCGATGCGATAGCCAAACGTCGTGTGTGCCCAGGTTCTCTCCGAATAATCGCCCTGATACTCGAATCCTCCGCGATTGATGCGATCCACTTCGTCCGAGGGAAAGTCGATCGGCCCGTAGGCCGGGCTGATTCGCAGCGGATCGCCGGGTTCCTGTTCGTGGTAACGGTAAAGGTAATCGAATCCGGAAAAACGGTGCTGCCATCCCGAGGGCGCAGCTACGGCCAACTCCACGCTGCCCAGCAGGTTGTTCAGCTGCGACGCGTCATAGGGATTCGGCGGCAGCGGGTAAGCAGGACCGCTCGCAGGGACAACGATCGGATCGTATCCGTTGAAGCTCCACTCCCCCGGCAGCCCCGTATAACTGTTCGAATGCCGGAATCGCACCCGCAGCGAAGTCTTGTCACTCAGCGCCGCCCCCAAGTTCGCCCCTTGCAAAGAATCCGAATAAGCGTCGTTCACCCCCGAGCCTTCCGAATTGGACTGATCGCCAAACACGTTGTAGTCGAAACGCCCGTGAGCGCCGCCCAGCGATGCGTGCCCGCTCTCAGTTCCCAGATTTCCCGCGTCAGCGCCCAAACGTAATTCCGGAACGTGCGTACTTCCCGCGCGCGTCCACACCTGCACCACGCTGGTCATCGCGTCCGACCCATACAACGTGCTCTGCGCGCCGCGGACGAATTCCATCCGGTCGCCCTGCGCCAGCGACAAAGTTCCAAAATCAAACGTGCCGCCGGGTTCGTTCACCGTAACCCCGTCGACAATCACCTTGTTGTAATTCGATTCCCCCCCGCGCACGAACAGCGACGCCAACCCGCCCCGCTGTCCCGCCGTATTCACCACAGCCCCGGGAAGAAACCGCATCGCATCGTTCGCCGCTACCGGCTGCATGGTCGTCAGTTGCGCTCCGCTGAGAGTCTCAACGTCGGCTCCCGCCGCTTCACCGGCCACCGGCGTTCGGGTCGCGCTCACTACGACAGTTTCCGAAGCAGTCGCCATCCGCAGATTCACCGTGATTTCCGCCTGGGGCGAAGATGAAGATGCAGATGCAGGTGAAACCTCAACCGTTTCCGCAGCAAACCCCGGCGCCAGCACCTGTACCTGATAATGCTCTCCACCCGTCAGACGAAGAACTGCCGCGCCTTCGGCCGAAGTCACCTCGGTCGCGAGCACCTTGCCGTCGTGAGCCTGCAGCAGCGACACCTGCGCCCCCGCTACGGCCGCACCCTGCGGATCAACCACCTTAACTTTGAGATCGGCCGCGGAAGCAGCCAGAGAGAGAGAGAGACCGACAGACAGAGCAAGCGAGAAAAACACCGATACGCGCATACGTTTCCTCCTTTGCACGCGAAAGAGGTTGAAGTAGACGGATCGCGCCGGTCTCCTGGCTTCGCGAGTAAGGATGTTTTCCATCCGGTCACGTCCCCGGCCTTCCCGGAATTTCTCCCAGTGGCCGAGGACAGTTTCCTCGCTTACAGTTGCGCGGCAGCGCGGGATTCTCACCCGCTTCCCTGTCTTCACCGAGCGGCAAAGACGCGCGTTCCGAACGTCATGACAAAGAGCAGAAACAACCGTCCCAAGAATCTAACGGCTGACGATTCCTAAGTCAAATCTAGTGGCCCATTCTAGCCGCGTTCTTTGCGGCTAGAGTGGGGATGTTTAAGTGAGGATGTCGAGTGTGGCTGTTGATCTCGACTCTATATCTTGAATCGATTCGATTACCAAGACGGCACGCCTCCCCTCACCTCCTCCATCTCCCCACCACATACAACACAATCGACAACACCACGCTAACCACCACCGACGTCGCCAACGGAAAATAAAACGTCGTATTCTTCCCCCGATAAACCATATCCCCCGGCAGCCGCCCCCAAAGCAGGTTCGCCCGTCCCAACGCAATCACTACAATCCCCGCCACCACCAGCACCAACCCCACTCCGATCAGCACCTTCCCCAAATCCGTCATATCCACAACCTCTCTGCAAATTCCTGCACTCTCATTCTCCTAAAAACCCATCCCCTTTTCGTCATTTTCCGTGTACCCTGTACTCAACCACGGTCACCCTCTGACCGCGACTCCTAGGAGGTCCTGCACCATGCCGCAATTCCAGTCCCTCGCCCTGTCCTCGCGTTCCCGAAGTCTACCAGCGCTCGTGCTTTTCGCCGTCACCATCGCGTGCGCGTCAGCCCGCTCTCAGGATGTCCTCACCTACCACAACAGTAACTCTCGCAACGCATTCGACGACAAAGAGACCACCCTCACTCTCACCAACGTAAACTCCACCACCTTCGGCAAGCTCACTATCCTCCCCGCCGACGGCCACGTCGACGCTGAACCGCTCTACATTTCCTCCGTGTCCATTTCCGGCGTTACCCATAATCTTGTCATCGTCGCCACCGAGAACGATTCCGTCTACGCCTACGACGCCGACACCTTCGCGAACCTCTGGCAAATTTCAACCCTGCCGGCCGGCGAAACCACTTCCGACGATCACAATTGTTCTCAGATCTCGCCCCAGATCGGAATCACCTCCACTCCCGTCATCGTTCACCCCAAAAAAGGCGATCCGGTCATCTACGTCGTCGCCATGTCGAAAGATAGTTCCGGAAATTATCATCAGCGCCTGCACGCTCTCGACGCCACCAGCGGCGCCGAACTCTACGGTGGTCCCGTCGAAGTAACCGGCCAGTATCCCGGCACCGGAGACAACAGTTCCGGCGGCTTCGTCATCTTCGACCCCGCCCAATACGCCGAACGCTCTGGCCTGCTCCTGACCGGCAACACCCTATATCTCGCCTGGACCTCGCACTGTGATTTCCGTCCCTACACCGGATGGATCATGGGCTACAACCCGACCACGCTGGCCCAGACGACAGTCCTCGATCTCACTCCCAACGGCAACGAGGGCGCGATCTGGGGCGCCGGCGCCGGCATGTCCGCCGACAACCTCGGCAACATTTTTCTGCTCGACGCTAACGGCGTCTTCGACTCCACCCTCAACGCTTCCGGCTTCCCCTCCGAGAGCGACTACGGCAACGCCTTCCTCCGCCTCAGCACCACCGGCGGCACACTCGCCGTCGCCGACTATTTCGAAATGTACAACGGGATCACGGAAAGTGACGATGACACCGACCTCGGCTCCGGCGGAAGCCTGCTCATCAATCAGAAAACCACTGCCGGCAAAGTCGTGCAACTTGCCATCGGTGCCGGCAAAGATAGCAACCTCTATGTCGTGAACCGCGCCAACATGGGCAAGTTCAATGCAAAAAACAATCACATCTACCAGGAACTTGCGGGCGCACTGCCCGGCGGAATCTGGTCCACACCCGCAGCGACCGCCAGCAGCGTCTACTATGGTCCCGTCGGTCAGCCTATTCTCGAGTTTCAATTCAGTAACGCCAAGTTGCTCACCAAGCCGGTAGCTCAAACCGCAACCACTTTCGCCTATCCCGGAGCCTCGCCCAGCATCTCCGCCAACGCCGGCGCGAATGCAATTCTCTGGGCCTCGGAGAACACCAACCCCGCCATCATGCACGCCTACAATGCCGCCACCCTGGTCGAGCTCTACAACACCAGCCAGGCCGCCAACGGCCGCGACCAATTCGGCGCCGGCAACAAATTCATTACCCCCATGATCGCCAACGGCAAAGTCTACGTCGGCACCACCACCGGCGTAGGCGTCTTCGGCCTCCTAGCAGCCAGCAAGCATTAAGAGAAACCGGAAGAGAAACGAGTGCCCCACCCTTCTCGCATATTTTGCGGGAGGGTGGGGACTTTGATTTTGGAATTTATCTTGAGGTTTCTACGTCGAACTAAGTTGGGTGAGAATACGGGAAGGTCTGTCATCCCGACTGAAGCGCAGCGAAGCAAGCGCAGTGGAGGGATCTGCTTTTGCCCTTTCTAATATGGCGAGCGTTCGAAGTTCACAAATGCCTTTGGGTGACGCAGCGCTTCCAGCGCTGCGGTAGGGCGAAAGATCACCACTCCATCCTCCTATGATCCAATCGTGATCCCTCCCACCACCCCCGTGCCATTTACCGCACATTCCCCTCAATCTACGCTCTTACTGAACAGCACATCAGGACTTATCCCGCCCGAGGAAGTAATGCAGTCGACGACCCCACCATCGCAATCTTCCCGCTTCGATAATCCGGGCAACTTCCGCTTCGAGTTCGACCTGGCCAACAATATTCTGATGGTCCGATTCGAGGGATGTCTCACCCAGGCGCTGGTCGAGGAGTTCTACCGCGAAGGAAAGAAATATTGGATCGCGACCGATGCCCGCGCCGCAATTCTCGACGGCTCCTCCGTGACCGAGGTCGCCCTATCCTCCGACCTGATTCGCCACTTTGCCCGGCAGGAGCCGGTCGCCGAATTGGTCGGGCGGCCTCGTTTTCTTGTTGTCCCGCGGACCGATGCATTTGGCCTGGCCCGCATGTTTCAGATCACCGGCGAGTCGAAACAGCCGCACCTGCACGTAGTCCGCACCATGGACCAAGCCCTCGCCGCCCTCAACATTCACTCCCCAAATTTCGAACCCCTGAAAGACCGTCGCGCCAGTTGATCGACATCCTTCGCGGATGCACTCATCGCGAACGCCCCCACCCTATCTCACGCATTTTGCGAGACGGTGGGGACTTTGACTTTGGAATTTATCTTTAGGTTTCTAAGTCGAATTAAGTTGGGTAACAGTTCGGGGAAGGTCTGTCATCCCGACTGGAGCGCAGCGAAGCAAGCGCAATGGAGGGACCTGCTTTAGCCCTTTTACGATGGCGAGCGTTCCGGATTCGCAAAAGCTTTTGGGTGGCGCAGCGCTTCGAGCGCTGCGATAGGACCCTTCCTTCGGTCCCGGGCTTCAGCCCCTGAGGTACGCGCTATCCCAGCCGGCCTTGCAACTCCCGCACCGCCCCAATCCACTCATTCAACCCATCCGCTTCCATCCACAAATCCTTCACTTCCGAACTCCTCCGCACCCGCTCCAACGCTCGCACCGCCGCAGCCTTGAGCTCCGGCGTGCAAGCATGCTTCCCAGTCCACTCAGCAATCTTCCCCGGCGCTCCCTCGGCCGGAAAACCATTCAAAGCAGCCACCACCTCACTAGCCGCCACAGCGATGCTCGCCGCAGGGGCTTCCAAATATCCGGGATCGTCCGCTGCACGCTCCAGAATCCGCCTCAACTCCTCAGGCGTAATCGCGTCGAGCCCCGCCACCCAATCCACCGCATCGTCGTTCTCGAAACTCCCCGTGCCCCAAGCCCCCACGCGCCCTCCTCACTGAACCTCTCGCAACTAACATCGATCATCGTCCATTGCTCATCGCCCATTACCGCGATCCCAGCGCCTGTTGATCTTCGCCGCGTTGCCGAGAACCAGACGCACCACCCTTCTGCGCCGCGACCCACTCATGGATCCTGCTCGACAAAACGTCCAGCGGCAGCGCCCCCGCGCCCAGCACTTCATCGTGAAAATTGCTCAGACTGAACTTGTCGCCCAACTGGTCCTTCGCATACTGCCGCAACTTGAGAATCTCAAGCTGCCCGATCTTGTAACCCAGAGCCTGCGCCGGCCAAGCCATATAACGGTCGGTTTCGCTCTGCACTTCGGCTTCATCAATCGCGGAGTGGTCGTGAAAAAAGTCCACCACCTGCTGCCGCGTCCAGTGCTTGTAATGGAATCCCGTATCCACCACCAGCCGGATGGCGCGCAACATGTCGTCCTGCAGGTGCCCGTAATAGCTGTACGGATCCTGAAAGAACCCAACTTCCTTGCCCAGCCGCTCCGAGTAAAGCGCCCAACCCTCCGTGTATGCCGTGTAGTACTCGTTCTGCCGGAACGGCGGAAGCGACGGCAGTTCCTGCGCAATCGCGATCTGCATGTGATGGCCCGGCACGCCTTCGTGATAAGCCGTGGTTTCAAAGTCGAGCGTGGTGCCTTTCTCGTAGTTGCCAGTGTTCACCATAATATGCGCCGGCCGCGAGCCATCCTGCGCTCCGTCAATGTAAGACGTCGAAGCCTCTTTTTCGCGGAACTCTTCAATCGGCATCACCAGCAGCTTGGCTTTCGGCATCCGCCCAAACATCCCCGGCAGCTTCAAATACATCTGGTCGACATACTTCTGGTAAAGGTCGAGAATCTCCTGCCGCGAATGCACATGCACCTTAGGATTGGTCGCCAGCGACGCGCTGAAGCTCTTCAGATCCTTGAACCCCAGCTGATTCACAACCTGCAGCATCTTGGCTTCAATTTGTGTCACTTCACTCAGACCAATCTGGTGAATTTCCTCCGGCGTCAGATTGGTGGTCGTGCTCTCTTTCACCCGAAACGCGTAATACTCGGCGCCATTTGGCAGCGACCACGCACCCGGCTCCATGCGGCCCTTGGGCGCATATTCTTCCCGCACGAATTTTGTAAAACTCACATAGGCAGGTAATACCGAATCCCGAATCACAGCCAGCCCCTGCTCGCGCAACCGTTTCTGTTCCGCAGCGGAGATCGAGTCGGGAAACTTGTTGAAAGGCTGCGCGAATGGCGATTCCTCGGGCGTCTTGGTCGCCAGTCCGTTGGCCTGGTCCACCACTTTCTCCAGCAAAATACGCGGCGGCATTAGTCCCTCGGCCATCCCCTTGCGCATCTGGATCACGGTCTCGTTGAAGTAGCGCGGCATCTGCTTCATTCGCGCAATGTAGTCGTCGTAATCCTTGACGCTCGTGAACGACAGCAAACTGACCAGTTGCGGCAGGAAAGTATGCACCCCGCTGAACTGCGACACCGGCATTTCCCATGACTTAAAACGCGCCCCCTCCAGCGACATCTGCAGATCCCGCACCATCAAAGTCTTGTTCAGGATTTCCTGCTCAGGGAATCCGGTAGTGTCGATGGCCTCAAAGCGCGCCACGTCCTTCCTGCTCTGTTCCAGGTCATCGTCGATCGCCTTCTGGGAGAAGTCGTCTAGTTTGTCGTTCCAGCGCTTGTCTCCCAGCATAGACGCAAAGATCGGGCTGGTGCGCAGCGTATATTCCCAGCGCTCCGCCAGCAAATCATTCAGCGCCTTCCTGCGCCCCTCAAGATCAGTCTGCCCCGGCGCCGCGAACGCCATGGAACTCACAAGAAATGTCACCAGCACAACCCACCCCGCAACCCAAGCCAAAGCGCGCATAATGCAAATCTCCTTCTCGCTTCAAGAAAGCAGCCGCCATTATAAGCGCGCCTTCTACGCATTCCGCGCACTGAAATCGCATTCATGCGACACGCCGGAACATAACATCCGCCACGTTTTGTAGCCTGCACCGCCACGAATAGGGCTGCCCCACGCTTCGCGATGTTCGAAGCGTGGGCTCCACGGACCTCGATTCCATGTTCACTCGTCACCTACGCCGTGTGCCCCATTCTAACGTCGCGTTTTTTTGCGACGTTAGAATGGGGATTTCGACTCCAACTCCAACCTCACCCATGGGAAATGTGAACTTTCGATTCTTGTCTTTGCATCGCAAAGTACTTGACATAATTCGCGCTCGAGAGTTACGCTATCTCCATGTTTGACCCGCGGCCGCACCGCCTCCGCCGTTTTTCCCGCTCGGTCGAACACCGCTCCGTCGACTACATTTCCACGGAGTCTCCGACCGGCGAAACTCCATCCCAGCCCTCCCGCACCGCTCCCGACCTCGTCGCCGACCTCCGCTTCATTCGCGACACCATGGAGCGCTCCGCCGCCTTCACCGCCGTCTCCGGCTGGGGAGAGGTTCTGCTCGGCACAACTGCCCTCGCCGCCGCTTGGCTCGCCGCTGTTCAGATCTCGCCCTTCGCTTGGCTCCGCGTCTGGCTGGCTGAGGGCCTGCTCGCCGCAGCTATCGGATTGCTCGCTTGCTCCTGGAAAGCGAACCGCCGCGGACTCCCGTTATTTTCCGGCCCCGCCCGCAAAGTCGCCCTTGGACTCGCTCCTCCTCTGGTCGCCGGAGCTTTCCTCACATTCCTCTTGTTTCGTTCCGGCCTGCAGTCCGCTCTGCCCGCCACCTGGCTCCTGCTCTACGGCGCCGGCATCATGACCGGGGGCTCCTTTTCCGTCCCGATCGTTCCCGTCATGGGCCTCTGCTTCATGCTGCTCGGCGGCCTCGCCGCACTCGGCCCCGTCGCATGGGGCAACTGGTTCTTGGCCGCAGGTTTCGGAGGCCTTCACATCCTCTTCGGACTCCTCATTGCCAGGAGGCACGGTGGCTAGACCTCTTCCATCCCATGGCAAGCCCGCCAAGCCCGCGCCCGGCGCCGGTGATAGCGCTGGCGAGAAACCGCGCGCGAGTCCTCGCGCCAGAACTCGCGGCGATGCAACTCGCGAAAAGCTTCGCGACAACGCCCGCGCGGATTCGCACGCTCCCGAACTCCCCGAACTCGATCGCCTGATTCACGAGCGCATTCGCCTCGGCATCGTCAGCGCCCTCGCTACCAACGATTCCCTCAGCTTCAACGATCTCAAGCGCGTCCTCAAAACCACTGACGGCAACCTCAGCGTCCACGCCCGCAAGTTAGAAGAGGCGCAATACATTTCCTGCGTAAAATTCTTCGAAGGCCGCGTCCCCCGCACCGAATACCGCCTAACCCCCACCGGCCGCCGGGCATTATCCGAATATTTAGATCAAATGGAAGAATGGATCCGCCTCACCCGCGAAGAGTAGGCTAATACCGCCCTGGAAGTGCCCTCAGAGCGTAGGTGTGCGCCATGACTCAAACACGATTTCCAGAGTAGACCTGGACTGCATTCACTGGCAACTGACAGCTGGCGACTGGCGACTGGCAACTGCCTTACTGCTACAATCCCCGCCATGAAGCGCTGCATCCTCCTCCTGTTCCTCACCGCCGTCCTCGCCGCCCAAACCACCCCCGAAGTCGAAATCACCGCCGAGCCTCACCACCACCTCGTCTTTGAGAACGCAGAAATCCGCGCCTTCTACGTCGACCTCGCCCCGCACGCCGACACTGTTCTGCACTGGCATCGCCACGACTACATCTTCGTCATGCTCGGCGGTTCCGAGGTTGTCAACGCTGTCGAAGGCAAGCCCCCCGTCCCCACCAAGCTGCAAGACGGGCAAGCCGGATTTGTCTCCGCTCCCTTCGCCCACGTCGTCCGCAATCACGACCAGCCCTTCCGCAACCTCACCATCGAAATCCTGCAAGACGACAAGCTCCGCCAATCCCCCGCCCACTGGGACCCAGCTCACCCCGAAGAAGACCGCGGCCTGGAAATCCTCCCCGGCGGCACCAAAGAAATCCTCTTCGTCAAAGACGGCATCCGCGTCTCCGAATTCGAACTCCAGCCCGGGGGCATGATCCCCCTCCACCACCACGCCGGCCCGCACCTGCTGGTTGCTGTCACCGACCTCGACCTTCTCAGCGACGTCGCCGGCACCGGCCCAATGTCGGGAAAAATGCCCGGCCACTTCATGTCCGGACAAGTCAAGTGGCTCCCCGGCGGCTACTCCCACACCCTGACCAACACCGGCAAGACCCCAGCCAAATTCGTGACCCTGGAATTCCCGTCGGGTACGCCTAAGTGATAGGAAATATTGGGCGGGTAAATTTTACATATGTTCCTGCGGGAACATTATTATGTACTTTTGTGTATGTACGTTAATGTATTAGGTCGTTGAATCGATGGGAGATGGCTGACCTGGGATGGGTTAACCAATGAGTAATATCGAGGGCAAGGAGAGCCACCAACTCGCCTCCTGGAGCTCCGGAGAGCTGCGGAACAGCACCCCAAGGCGACGGCTTCTCCCAAATCCATAGGACATTCAAGCCGCGGAAGTGCGTCAGTTTCCGGCAGCTACAAAAAAATCAGCCATCACGTGTCGTCTTTTGCCCGTTGTTTCCGATTTCTCTAGTAAGGGCCGAAACCTCGGTGTTTCTGAGGGGGCGTGCTCCAACTCGCAAAGCCGTGTGCGCTGCGCTGTAGAAGACAGACGGACGGCAAAGAGGGAATTTCACGAACTGGAGGAACACTGCAATGGGCGACTACCGACAGTTAAGAGACAGAGACATAGCGAAAGACACCCTGGATGAATTGCAGAACACAATCAACGGCTGCCTTAAGGGGAGCCCGGCTAGAAAGGCGAAAGGCCGCGGCAAGGGCTTCTTCCCCGACGACGTCGTCCTGATCATCAAGCTGTGGGAAAAGGCGACCGCCGTGCGGTTGCCCTACGCCGCCCACACTTTGCAAGTCTATACCTTGAACCGCCACCTTGACCCTATCGGCGTGCCAGAGCGCGCCAACAAGCTGAGCGACGCCGTAGAGAATTTCTGGCACGATCTGGACAATTCCACCAAGTATGGCCTGGCGCAGGAGGCTCTGTTCAATTTGGTTTCGGAGTACCGCACGATCCTCAAAGATGTGAATGACAGAACGGACTTTAACGCCCAAATCAATCGGATGATAAAGGCGGGGCTCCAGGGGTTGGCAGATGAAACACTCGTGGAAAGGGACCTGGTAACGACGGCGGGCGAGTAGGTCGGGCCGGTTCGGTACTTCCCCGCGAAAAATCTTTCAAATGGACGCCCGTACCAGAATCCGTGGAACGACCTTCGCGGTCAAAGATCGGGAAAGACCGGAACTCCGAATCTCGCCGGTCTTCCCAACAAGTGCCTCAGTCTACTGGGGAGTAGCCTGAGACAGCCTGAATCCCGCCTCTCGCGTCGCCCTGAGGGGCGGGATTTTTGATCGGCTCGGTCTTAGACTCGGTCTTGGGCATCCTGTTGCCGATCCCGGCGTGGCCCAAAATCGGAGACCGTAACTTGCATTAAAAGAAATAAGGGAGATGCGACATGGTACAGCCATTGCGGAATGAGAAGCGCCCGCCGAAGCCTGTATACCCTTGGATCCAACCGCCCGACACCTACAGATACAAGGTAAAGACCGGTGACACTTGGCTGACGCTGGGTGCTCAGAATCATCATCAGTTCGGCGAGGTGCAGCTCATCTGGATCAATTTCCGCCTCAGTCCGCTGGATCACTTCTATACGGATCAGGTCAACTGGTATCTGCGTGAATATGTCGGCTGCTGTCAGAGCCTCGACAACGGACAAAACTGGGCTTTTACGGGCGACGCCAACCCTGGGTATATCTTCCTCCCGCACCCCAAATACAACATGGACGCGATCGCTATAACCGGCTCACGGGGTTTGGGCGGAGTAAGTTTTCCAGGTTACAGCGACAAGAACGCCTACGATACGATATCTCACGCGCTGGATATTTACGGCGTGGCGGATATGGGCATCAACATGTTGGAAATTCCGCTTGTCGCCCTGCTCGAGGCGGGAATGATCGTGACCGGCACGCTCGCATCCATAGTCGCCCCGATCATTGCTGTTGGCGGAGGCCATAACGACGCCTTGAGGAGCAGGAGCCGGCAGCACTTTTTTACAGCATTCTGTTCAACTTTCGTCATGACCGCAGATGGCTGGTCGGCCGAAACGGTGGACAGGTTCTATCCGCAGATGGCGCACGCGCCCAGCGAAAGCGTTTATCCAGAAAAGCGCGAAACATTCCGCAAGCTCTACAATTTCGGACTCAAAGCCGGGCAGCTGCAGGGCTCCCGAACGAATCAAGTGGACAGGAGAAACCTATTCGTCTTCCTTCGTTCGCGCCTTAGCGGCACTGAGGCGCGGAACTATAGCGGCGACGTAAAGGAGTGGTCGGTGCAAAAGAAAAAGAACTACTATGACCGCCTGGCGAGCATCCTGAAACAGATCATGTTGGACAACGATCTGGAGGTTAAACTCAGGTAGCCGGAGCAAAGGGCGGCACCAAAACGGTAAACCTACGCAATTTTCAAATTCATGCTTGCAATTTTTCTTATTCATCTGGTATAAACAATTCACCGAGAGCAGAAGTGTGGCAGCCGGCCGTTTTTTGTTCAAACGTTTTGTTTGAATCTCTCGTGTCCGTCCGGCATCTAAGATTTCAGAGAATGTAGAGTTCTCAAGTCGTCCCGGCCACGGGACTTGATTCGGAAACACCAGTAGGTTTCTGAAGGGTACCTTCAAAGCAAGGACCTCCAATAGGATCTTTTCTCAATTTTCTGTCTTCCGCTGCGGTATGGCCTAAAAAGCTACGCGCCGATTCATCGGCGTGTTTGTAATCCAAAGCGGAAGGCTATATCGTTGCGTGCTGTTGTGAGCCTCCGGCTCCCCGACAACTCATTCCGATCAGATTCCATATGTGGAAAACAGGTGGAAATGCTGTGAGATGCGCGGATTGACAGGGTTTCGCGCGAACGATATGGTTAAAAGGTTTCGAGGACAGCCGGATTCGCACTTGTGGGTTCGCCCGCAAGGTTGAGTCCGTCTAGAACTGAAGGCGCGCCGCTCAGGCGGAAGGCGATTCGGTCTTTGACAACTCGGTTGAACGTGCCAGTCGTGAGAGAACGGATTCGGGCATAAGTCCGAAACGATCTCACAAGATAGACCACCATGAACTTCTATTGCTTTTCGGGATTCGTCCTGAAAGGTGAGCGGAGGCTGAATGGTGGCGCCATCCGCGCTGTTGAAACCCGAGCGGCTTTTGCAAGCTGTTTGGGATGCGCTGCGATGGCAGTCTGCCAACTACCCGTCGGCAGACATCAGGTTTCAAACGAGAGTTTGATCCTGGCTCAGAATCAACGCTGGCGGCGTGCCTAACACATGCAAGTCGAACGAGAAAGTGGAGCAATCCATGAGTAAAGTGGCGACCGGGTGAGTAACACGTGACTAACCTACCTTCGAGTGGGGGATAACCTCGGGAAACCGAGGCTAATACCGCATAACATCGCAAGATCAAAGCAGCAATGCGCTGGAAGAGGGGGTCGCGGCTGATTAGCTAGTTGGCGGGGTAACGGCCCACCAAGGCGAAGATCGGTAGCCGGCCTGAGAGGGCGCACGGCCACACTGGAACTGAAACACGGTCCAGACTCCTACGGGAGGCAGCAGTGGGGAATTTTGCGCAATGGGGGAAACCCTGACGCAGCAACGCCGCGTGGAGGATGAAGTCCCTTGGGACGTAAACTCCTTTCGACCGGGACGATTATGACGGTACCGGTGGAAGAAGCCCCGGCTAACTTCGTGCCAGCAGCCGCGGTAATACGAGGGGGGCAAGCGTTGTTCGGAATTATTGGGCGTAAAGGGCGCGTAGGCGGTGCGGTAAGTCACCTGTGAAATCTCCGGGCTTAACTCGGAGCCTGCAGGCGAAACTGCCGTGCTGGAGTATGGGAGAGGTGCGTGGAATTCCCGGTGTAGCGGTGAAATGCGTAGATATCGGGAGGAACACCTGTGGCGAAAGCGGCGCACTGGACCATAACTG
>Ga0210395_10000368_pt1 | contig 35464 bp, 34 predicted proteins | sample IncBWH4OmetaG_FD_150861 | JGI IMG/M metagenome (GOLD analysis project Ga0210395, IMG submission 150861) | Forest soil microbial communities from Barre Woods Harvard Forest LTER site, Petersham, Massachusetts, United States - Inc-BW-H-4-O ... | reverse complement strand
CCGCGCCAGCCAAAGCCCCCGAGGAAAGAACACCAAGAGAAATGCCACTCATTTCTTCCTTTTTCTTTCTCGCCCTGCTCATTAATTAAGGGTACTACCGGTGTCTCACGGATGTTGGCACGGAGGGGTGCAGAATGACTTGGCTGCGCTTAAAGAAATGAAGTTCCTCAAAGAGGCTAACATTTCCGTAGAAGGCTCGGGGAACGTCAGGAGCGTCTCCGTACATCTTCGCGGCCAGGCTATTCCTATTGCTGATGTAAGGGTACGCGGCTACGGCTTGCTTGAGGGCCTGAAGGAGAGCGAAATACCGCCCCTCACAATTCATACGGGAGACAGTTACAGCAATTCGGCCATTAGAAATCTGGAACGGATATTGGAAAAGTCGTTCGCGAAAGACGGGCGTCAGGTTCAAGTCTTCTCGGATGTTCAAGTCAGCGCTAAGGGCGAGGCGTCGTTGAATTTTGGTGTCTTGGCTTATCCAGATGATTTCGTTTACGTCAACGGCAGTCCATTTGACTCAACTGATCATGAGCCAGTGACTTTGGTCAGTTCAATCCACCAGTAGCAATGCAGCGCCGTTGGTTCAAGTGCCCGGTTAGCATAACCGGGCACTTGAAAATCCACAGATGGACGGTTACTGCGTTCTATCGGGGAGTGGGGTCCGTAGCTGAGAGGGTCGCTGTGAAAGTTTCCGAATCGGCGGTGCCCACAAGTTCCGACGAAATCGAAGAATCTGGAGGTTTAGCGCAACCGGAACGCTCGCGGGCGATTCGCTGGACGAAATGAAAAGGAAATTCGAAGTCGAGCGTGACAAGAGTTTGCTGCCCACACTTGCGTCAAACGCAGAAGTCCCACCTATCAAATCACCAAATAGAAACGCCGCGACCAACCCTTCTGAATGTACTCGTCAATGCGGCATGGGAGCCGTTTTGCGCAACTTCAACGGTCGCTGGCGCGTCCTATGTTCAAGTAAAGGACGTCAGATCGACATTCTTCTTCAGCGTCCTGGGACGATTGCCAACCTGGGCACAGATGAGAGCAGTGGCGATTCGTAGACACCAAGAGAAGAGCGCCGAACCGTATCCTGCGACTAGGTCGGTGAAGATGGCATGAGGGAGTGGTCTATGCATAAGAGGCTGGCGCTGGGCGTTTTCATGTTCGCAACGACGGTTTGGGCTCAGGATAATTCATCACAGCAAATGCAGTCGGGGTGTGGTCCCGACCAGGCTAAGTTTGAAGTCCAGCGGCATGCACACTCGCATCCCACCGGGACGCCGGAATCCGGCAAGGCATTGGTGTATGTGTTTGGAGATTCGGAACTGGACAACACGGCAATCCATATTGGGGGCCTGATTACGCGCGTGGGTGTGGATGGCGCGTGGGTTGGAGCCTATGAACACAAGTCCTATACGTATTTTTCGGTGAATCCTGGCGAGCACCGGCTGTGCACGAGCCAACAGTCTTCCTTGAAATCGCGACGGGATAACAACGCATCCGCGATTACATTCATGGCGGGGGAAGGCAAAGTGTATTACTTCCGGACACAACCGACTCCGACGTCGCTGGCACGAAGCGCAACGTCGCAAGTACCGAATGGCGAGGTGGAACTGGCGGCGGTCGATCCGGCGCAGGCGCAGCTGATGGTCCCAAAATGGGCTTACAGCACTTCGCAGCCCAAGAAATAGTAAGGACCTAGACGACTGTTCCGGGTTGCCGACAGCTCACGAAGGAATCACATAGAATCCGCGCTATGATTTTGCAACACCTACGAACCAGAACCAAGTGTTCGGTGTACCACGACGACCTGCTTCTTCCCGAAACTCATTTCGATCTCTCCTGTTAGCTCGTCAGGTGTTATCAAGTCCACGGTATCCAGAACGGCGCCATTCCTGTCCCGCATGAAAAGCTGAATCTGCCGGGGAGCCGCGCCGCAGACGTCACCCTGGAATACGCTACTTCTCTTGTAGGTTGAATATGCACCGAGCAGCGTGAAAGTTTTATCTTTCACAGGTTGCGGCGAGGATGTCTCAACTCGCTTCGGCGAGTATACGAATCTCAATAACAACTCGTCGCCTTCTTGAAACTGTCCGAGGACATCACCTTGGACTCGCACTAGTATTGAAGGGCATTTTGCGTGGGCAGGGTCACCAGAAACGAGCAGGCCGATGAGCAATGACGCCAGAACAGCAGTGTGCTTCATGCCCAAACTGTAAGCTTATTGTGGAGATGAAATCTAGTCGGGCGGTTTCGTTCTAGCGGGCTACCCGAAAGTAATTCCTGGTTTTAGTCGCGCTACCCGGTAACTTGGATATTGGGACTGACTTGTATTTCGATATAAACTCATTGCCGTGAGTCTTCGCGAAACCTTTGTGGAGAACTTTGCGGGTGATTTGGAATATCACCCTCTGCGCGCAGTCTGCGACGTGCTCGAGATTGCAAAAGACTCCGTTTGGAGCGAGAAGCTCAAAAATCTCCTGGTACAGCGCGCGCTTCCGTTTGTGTGATACGTGGTGGATCGCAAAACTCGAAGTCACCGTGTCGAACCGCTCCATGTGAGTGAGCTGGTTTTCAAAATCGTGCGAGATGATCGTGACCCCGCTATCAGTAGCAAACAGCCTGTGTAGCGCCTCCAGCATCGTTATGGGGCTGCAGTTTAGCCTGATCGAGGAATAGTGGTCTTTCGTGCGGATTAACCGATTCCATTTAAAGGTATAGCCGGACATCTGGTTTCGACAGATTTCAAGTTTCCGATTACGACTTACCAGGCGTGTGCACCACGGCACGGTTGCCTCCGCGCACAGTGGTATACTTCCGCGGAATGTGGGGGCAAATGAAATCACCCGCTATCCTCCCGCACAGTGCTTTTTTGCCGATTCTCGTGTGTTTTGGAATGACCTTTACAGCAGAGGTCACAGTCGCTCAATGTCTGAACAGGGGGACCGTATTAGACGATGAGGTTTCAAACTCACAAGGAAAGCCCTATCAGGCCAAGGAAGTTACGACGATTGTGACCTACGGCAATGATGGGACGAAACGCGTGCAGATGACCAAGTCAAACCTGTTCCGAGACAGCAGGGGGCGCGTAAGAATAGAGCGATTTTACAATGGCACAGATGACCCTTCCGAGAGCGTCCCAAGTGATATTTTAATTGATGACAGCTGCGGCACATCGGTAATTCTCCTGCCCGCCCGGCAGACGGCCAAAATCACCAAACGCATCCCGTCTGCCAAAATATCCGACCGACCTTATTGTCGGGAGATTGATTTGAAATACCCTCCCCACGTAGGCCCGGAAGGATACTTTGAAGACCTTGGGCACAAATTGGTCGATGGCGTAGAAATTCGGGGCGAACGTTGGAGCAGGTACAGTTCTGTTGAGGCAAAACTGTCAGGTGCACCGCCCGTGGATGTCTTTGAAGACTGGTGCGCGATTTCGCTGGATACATCGATGGGCCATCATACTCTGCACGACAAGCCCAAGACAGAAATGACCACCGTCATCAGCGATATAAGGCAAATCGAGCCGGACTCCGCATTGTTCGAGATTCCGGAGGGATACAAAGTAATTCCCGACGACCAGAGCGCCGGCAACTCGAATGCGAAGGTCAGTCCGACGGACGCACCTCTACCGCAATAAGTTTCCTTTGAACTCCGAATGCCTTCTAGAGAGTAACCATCTCACACAGAAATTGATTTGCCTGCGAAGGCAAGCGGGCAATTTTCGACTCCTGGTAGAACGCGGTTACCGTCCAGAGGGTCGCTTCATAAAGAACTTCTCCGATAATTTGTTTGGCTGCTTATTACCGTTGCTGCTACCGTACGTCTACATCTACATGGAGGTGTACTTATGCAAAGACGTATATTCGCAGGCCTTTTTCTCTTCTATCTCTTCACTGTGGCCGGTGGAGGTGCGCAGAGCCTCGCGGGTAGCGAGAAGCCGGTCTGGACGATGGAAATTCTTAAAGTACTGCCCGGACAGTTTGGCCCAACGCTGGGCTACTTGGACGATAACTGGATGCGGGTGCGCGAGAAAGCCAAGCGCCAGGGTGCCGTCCTCAGTTATCACCGCATCGCTGAAGGAAGTGACCCGGAAGGCGAGCCGAATATTGTGTTGCTGACGGAGTTCAAAAATCAGGCCACTTGCGATACGCGGGAAGCGCTCTTCGTATCGATTCTCAATCAGCTGCAAGGGCAGAATTCACCGCTGCGTTATCGGCTTCAGCACAAAGACCTCTATGAAGCCGTGAGCACACAAGTATTCGAGGACTATCAGCAGCCTCACACGCCGGAGTTTCGACTTATTACGAAGAACTAGGATACGGCGTTGACCCTGAGCACGCTGCATTAAGCGGGCGCGCTTTTCTCGTCGCGCGCTCGACCTCGCCCATATCCGCGAAGAATTCAAGTCGATGAAAAAGCAGTCGGTTGAGAAGCAGGTGGTCATGTCGGAGCGCGGGCTGTCGGGCCGCTGAAGACTCCGGCTGATGGTACGGTGGCGGGAAACTCCGTTTGAGAGGTGACGCACTCTTGTATGGTTTCCGGGGATTGCATTGATTTCTACTGGCTCGCAAGAAGGGTGAGGAGCCTCAGCCATCGAAACTAGAGGTCGAACCCCAAGGCTGCTGCTTTGGGATCTAGTGCCCGTGGGCATATGCGCCTGTGCCGTGAAGGCGATAGACCACTTTTATGGATTGCACTCCATCAGCCTTTGCCTGTGCTTCCCTCACAAGAAATCTTTGACGAAAATTGCTCCGATGTGTAGCATCGCGCTGTTGCTGGGGAGCCGCCAGGGGAGATTCCGTTTCCACCATGTCCATCGAACGTATGAGCCGCCGGCTCTTCCTCACGCGCGGCGCCGACGCTGCCCTGGCTACACCGCTGTTCTGGACGGCCGCAATGCGCGCAGCCATGCCGCAGCCGGCTGCCGCAACTCCCCTTGAAAAAGACCTCGACGGCTACATCGCCGGTTACCTGACGGCCATGAACGCGCCGGGTATGACGCTCGCCTTGACCGATTCAAGCAAGACCCAGCGAACCGCCGGCTACGGCTTTGCGGACGTGGATAAGCGCATCGCCGTGAACGAGCGGCATCTTTTCCAGATCGGCTCTATCACCAAGTCTTTTGTTGCCCTGGTGCTGTTGCAGATGCGTGACGAAGACAAGCTCGATTTGCACGCGGAAATTCTCGATTATCTGCCGCAGCTGCCGATCGACGCGCACTTTGGCCCGATAACGATTCATCACCTGCTGACTCATACTTCTGGATTGCCCGACAACCTGGGCGTCTTTCTCGGCGACGCGGATGCGCGGATCGTACAGGGCTTCAGACCGGGAGAACACTTTCACTACTGCAATACGGGCTTCGACATTCTCGGGCTACTGGCCGAGAAACTCGATGGCCGTCCGTGGCGCGAGTGCGTTAGGGCACGAATTTTCACACCGCTCGAGATGACCGAGACACTCGGCGTGATCAGCACAGCATCGCGCGGCCGCACGGCAATAGGCTACCAGGCATTCTGGGACGACCAGGTGTATCCCCGCCAAGGAAGGCTATCGCCCGCGCCGAATCTAGTGATGGACAATAGCGCTGGGTGTATCGCTTCCACCCCGGGGGACATGGCGCGATATGCGCGAATGCTGCTGAACCACGGACAGGGACCGCACGGCCGCATCGTAAGTGAACAAAGTTTCGCGCTGATGTCGACGCCTCACATCAAAGCTCCGGAGTTCAGCGAGACCGCAAGCTACGGCTACGGCATCGCGGTCGATACGCTCGATGGACACAAGATTCTTCGGCACACCGGCGGCATGATTGCCTTCGCATCTTCTATTCACGTCGACCTCGACGGCGGCATGGCGGCGTTTGCTTCGATCAACGCCATGCAGGGCTACCGGCCAACGGCAGTGACGGAGTATGCGGTGCGGCTGCTTCGCGCTGAACGCGAGTCGAAGACGCTGCCCGCGGCGCCGGCGATCGCCAATCCCCTCGAGAGGGACAACGCGGCGGATTACGCGGGGCCGTTCACTGACGGCAATGGAAGGAAGTTGGAATTCGCCGTCGAAGGCAAGCAACTCTTCTTGACAGCGGAAGGGAAGCGAATTCCTTTGCAGCACGCGCACGGCGACAACTTCATCTCGACAATCGAAAGCGTCTTCGCCGATCACACCTTCATCTTTGGCCGCGCGCAGACCGAGACTGCAAAATCAGAAACGCAACCTGCAAGCGCTTCTGGCGCCGGCAACGTCGGCTCCCATGAAAAGCCTGGGCCGGTAGTTGAGGTCAGCTACGGCTCAGACTGGTATGTGAACGCAAAGTATTCGGGGCAGGGCAGCTTCACCACGCCGAAAGAATATGGAGCTTTCGCGGGCCGATACCGTAGCGAAAGCGCCTGGGGCGGCGACGCGCTCGCCTACGTGCTGAAAGGCCAGCTTTTGCTCAATGGCAACACGCTGCATCGTATCGGCGGTTCGTTGTTTCGCCTGGGCGACGAGGAGTGGATGCCAGACACGGCGGAGTTCCTCTGTGTGTTTGAAGGCAAGGCACGTATCCTGCGGATTACCGGAATGGATTTCTGGCGCGTCGACATCGACTGATCCTCTCACCCGCATCCTTCGGTCTCACTATGGAAGTACCAGGATTACGGCCGCAGCCACCGTTCCGGCGATGATAGGCCGAATCTAATCCGAGTGATCGCTTAAGACATTCCCTGGCACACTACCGCGCGTTGGTCCTCCTAGGACTTCCCGTTCTTTTTAGAGACGAAAACTGGTAGGCAGATGTCCGGTCAGTTCCGTTTTTGGGTCAGAAAATCGCTTTTACTTTTTTTCCAACAGAACTTCCGTGGACTTAATCACCGCCGAAACCGTGTCGCCCACCTTGAGGTTCATCTCTTCGGCGCTTCGTCTGGTAATTACGCTTTCAATGAGGTTGTCTCCAACACGGACAACAACGTGGGCCATAACTCCGCCGAGTTGAAGCTCTGTAATTTTACCTTCGAGCCTGTTGCGAGCAGATAGCGTCATAAGACATAGCATAACCATCTGCTCTAGTTTCCGTCCACACGTTTTGGGTCAAGTCCCGATTAACCGGTAGTGCTTACCAGGGATGAGACGGTCGCGATTTCGGACAATGGCCTTCTGACCCTGAATGTCTCCGGCTTGCCCGTCATCGCCCAGAATCCGAAACTAGCCAGTCCGGGTGACGTGAAAGTCATACGGCGAAGACTGTTGTGGTTCTCCTCTTGACACTCAGGAGGAGAGGTGTATTCTTCCTCTTGATCCTCAGGAGGAATGCGCATATGCCGGACAAGCCGAATGATCTCGTCCAAGGCACTCTGGATATGCTCATTCTTAAAACGCTGGCGCTCGGACCCATGCATGGATATGGGATAGCCGTCCGGCTCGAACAGATGAGCAAGGGCGTTTTCCGCCTCAACGCTGGTTCGCTGTTTATTGCCTTTCAGCGATTGCAACGAGCTTGACTGGTCAGAAGTGAATGGAAAGCCACCGAGAGTAGCAGGCGCGCAAAGTATTACGCCCTAACAGAACACAGGGGCGAAAGAGGCTCACAAGCGAAACACGAGAATGGGGAAGGCACGTGGCGGCCATCGCCAGAATCTTGGAGGCGTCGTAGGGAGGTTCCATGTCATTGCTGCGAAGCATAGCGTGCGGGCTCCGATCGCTATTCCGAAAAGAGCAGGTCAGCCAGGAGCTGGACGAAGAACTAAACGGCTTCCTGGAAATGGCCACCGAAGAAAAGATGAAGGAGGGCATGAGCCGCAAGGATGCGCTTCGCACGGTGCGCTTGGAGCGGGGGAATATCGAGGTCACGAAGGAATTCGTCCGCTCGGCCGGTTGGGAATCCTTTGTGGAGACGTGTTGGCAAGATTTGCGCTTTGCTGCTCGAATGCTGCGCAAGAACCCGGGCTTCAGTGCGGTTGCCGTACTCACTCTGGCGCTGGGTATCGGCGCGAACACAGCCATTTTTAGCTTGGTCGACGCCGTGCTACTCAAGATGTTGCCGGTAGAGAGACCAGAGCAGCTCTACCGCTTGACGAGTATCAGCAACGACGGAAGAACGAACGATTTTTTCTCCTACCCCACCTTCAAGCTTCTGGAAACAAGCAACCAAACGCTCTCCGGCCTGTTAGCATTCCGCCCCTTGGGGAATGTTGATTTCGTGGTGAACGGGGACGCCGAGCTTGCCCGAGGACAATCTGTGTCCGGCAGTTATTTCAAAACGTTGGGCGTCAAACCCATACTCGGCCGCGCGATTACGGCCCAAGATGACGCTCGCGATGCAACTCCGGTGGCCGTGGTCAGCTACGGTTATTGGACATCGCGGTTCAATCGCAATCCGTCGGTGGCGGGTACAGTGATTACGCTAAACGGATCCGCATTCACTGTTATCGGCGTCACGCCACCGGAATTTTATGGCCTTGAAACCGGTGAGTCGGTGGATGTTTCCATACCGCTGGCCTCCCTACCTTTGGTGCAACCCCAGATTGCATTGTCAGGTTCGCCATACGACATCTTCACCGCCTCATTCCGGAATTGGCTTCACTTGATGGCCCGCCTCGATGATGGCGAGACTGAGATCCGGGCGCTGGCCAATCTTGGACCGATTTACGAACAGGCGATGCGCCAAGCAGCCGAGGGGATGCGTGGTCTGCCCTTCGATTCTCCCGGAGCGAGAAAGGCTTTTCCTCAAGCGAGAATCCAACTGAAACCGGGCAGCCGGGGCCTGACCGCCCTTCGCGAAAAATTCTCAAAGCCCTTGATGTTTCTCATGGCGGTGGTGGGCGTGTTGCTGCTGGTCGCCTGCACGAATGTGGCAAATTTGTTACTCGCACGCGCTAAGCGGCGCCAGCGCGAGATTGCCTTGCGGCTGTCGCTCGGCGCCAGCCGTTTGCGGGTGATCCGACAACTGCTGACGGAAAGCGCGCTGCTGGCCACGGCGGGCGGGGGGTTCGGCGCACTGCTGGCGTTTTGGGGAAGCAACGCGCTGGTAAGGCTGATGTCTCATTCAACTTCCGCCATTCAATTGAGCGTCCGCCCAGATGCGCGGGTTCTTGTTTTTACTGGATTGGTTTCGCTGATCGCCGTGGTGATTTTTGGAATCGCTCCCGCATGGCGTTCTTCGAAGTTCGATCTCTCCCAAGCAGTGAAAGCGAGCACGCAAGGCTCCGCCGCCGCGCCGGGCCGCTTCCGAATGGCAGAAAGCCTGGTCATCCTTCAGATTGCTTTATCGTTGGTGTTGTTGGTAGGCGCGGGTCTTTTGGTGCGAACTTTCCAGAGGCTCAAGAATTCCAATCCTGGCTTTAATGAGCAGAATGTCCTGATTTTCTCAATCAACCCCGGAATGATCGGCTACAAAGACACCCAGGTCGCTGAGCTCTGCGATCGGGTAACAGCACAGATGAGCGCGATTCCAGGCGTGAGCGCGGTAAGCTTTTCGACTTTCAGTCCACTCGCCAGATGGTCCGGCTTCACAGATGCGCAAGTGGAAGGTTACACGCCCAAGCTAGGGGAAAATCCGGCGGTTACTGTGAATTTCGTAGGTCCGGACTACTTCAAGACTCTCGGTACCCCCGTTTTGCTCGGCCGTGACTTTACAATCGCCGACAGAGTAGGTGCTCCAAAGGTCGCAGTGATTAACCAAGCGATGGCGCAATATTTCTTTGGGGACAGCAATCCGATTGGTCGGCGGTTCAGCATACCGGGATGGAAGGCAGATGCCAGTGTGCTCGAAATCGTCGGCGTAGTTGAAAACGTCAAAGTCAACAGCCTGCGCGAGTCCTCGCCCCCGACCGCGTACATGCCCTTTCTCCAGTCGCCGGATTCATTTCTTGGAGTGACGTTTGAAGTCCATTCCGCCACAAACCCAACCGCGCTGACCGCTTCCCTACGTCACCTGGTTCAGCAGTCCGACAATCGGCTGCCGCTTTTTGCTGTAAAGACTCTTAGCGAGCAGGTCGACGAATCGCTGGTGCAGGAGCGTCTGGTCGCGTCCCTGTCGAGCCTGTTTGGACTTGTGGCCGTCTTTCTCGCGTGCGTTGGACTCTATGGGGTCATGGCTAGCCTAGTGGGCCGAAGGACGCAAGAAATTGGGGTCCGCATGGCGCTGGGGGCCGAGCGGCGACAGGTGCTGAGAATGGTGCTGGGACGAGGCATGGCACTGGCGCTGATCGGAGTTGTTGGAGGGATTATCGCCGCGCTGGGCGCCACGCGATTGATGGCAACGCTGCTTTTCGACGTGAAACCAACAGACGTACTCACGTTCCTTGCCGCGTCGCTCTCTTTCATCGCCGTCGCCGCGCTCGCTTGCTACATCCCCGCGCGCCGCGCGACGAAGGTCGACCCCGTGGTTGCGTTGAGGTACGAATAGGAGCCCATGTCATTTCTACGAAACATCGCGAGCGACCCACCTGTGTAATAGCGCGTTCGCAGCCGTCGGCTACTGGTCTCCAGTTCCACCTCAATTCCGGAGTTACCGTCCAGCGAGATTTGTAACATTCGTCCCAATCTAGTTCTGCGCCGTCGGTAAAACGCCCATCTCCCTAATCACCCGTTCCGCCTCTTGGCCGGGCATCGTCGGCTTTCCCAGCAGTTTCCGCAGCGGTTCAACCGCCCGCCGGTCCTTAATCTTTCCCAACTCCTGCACGCATTGCACCGCAACCGTGCTCGACGGGTCCGCCGTAACTTCCTGCTCCATCGTTTGAATCAGTGCCGGCACAACGCCCGGGTCCTTCAACTTCGCGAGAGCCATCACCGCTTCGATCCGCGTCGCAGACTGCGTCTGCCTGTCCTGGGCTACGCTCGCTAGCGCCGCCACGCTCCCGGCAGTATTCAGATTGCCCAGCGCCCGCACTGCCTGGTAGTTCGTTTTCGCAACTTTTCCCAGCGGCCCGACTGCCGACGCGTCTCCCAAATTCCCCAGCGCTTCCGCTGCGCTGTACCGCACATCCGCGTTTTCGTCCGTAAGCGAATGAATGAGCGCCGGCAGCACGCGCGCATCATGAAAATGCGAAAGCGCGCCCGCCGCCGCGGCTCGCTGCGAATAATTGTCCGACTGCAGCGACTGAATCAGCGCCGGAACGATACGTGGATCCTGAAACGTCCCGAGCGCCTCCGCGGCATCCGGCTGAAGTCCGACTTCCTTTGTTTGCAGCACGTCCAGCAGCGGACCGACGGCTCGCGGATCACCCAGCTTGGCAAGCCCCGCGCAGGCATGCTTTCCCGCCCCAGGGTTGATGATCGAAAGAAACTTCACCAACAGCGGCGTCGCCTCGCGATTCCCCGTCCTAGCCAGCACGTCGATTCCTTGCTCGATCTGCATTCCCTGAAATCCACTAAACGCACCCTGAATCTCCGGCCTCGACCTTCCATCAACAATAATCCACACGTTGTATTTCAAAATCTCCATCAAGGGGCGCGCCGCTTCCGCCGGCGGTTTTCTCATCGCGAACAACGCTTGGACCGCCGCTACTCGCGTCTCCTGAATAAGGAGCATTGCCACAAGGCCCGGTCCCGCTGCCTGCTCCAGCGCATCCAGCCTCGGATCTCTTTCGACATTCGGGTTTGGATAGAACGCTCGTTCCAGCGCATCCGCGGCACGATTCTGCACAAACGCGTCCTGGTCCCCGAGTAGCGGCACAACACTCTTCATATCGTCGAGTGTTCCCACGTTGGCCAGCGCGCTCACCGCCGCGTGCCGCACTTCCTGATCGCTGCTCGTCAGCAATCCAACTAGCGCCGCCCCTGCCGCTTGGTGGTCCACCGGCGAGAGCACGTCCTGCGCGTATCCCGCTCCCCTTACCATCGTGCTCAACGCCTCTGTCGTCGTCACCACCACTTTCGGCTTCGGGTCCTTCAACAACGCAATCAGCGGTGTGGCGGCACTCTCATCACCAATTGCCCCAAGCGCCTCCGCTGCCGCTGCGCGCACCAGCGCGTGCGAATCCTTCAAAGCCTCAATCAGCGCCGGCACCTCGCTCAGATTCTGCTCGTGGTCCGCGCCGTTCATCGCCGTGTCGCGGTAGTCCAGCTTCCCTAGCTTGTCCGCCGCGGCCGCCCGCACCAGCGAACTCGCGTCCTGCAGCAGCGGTATCAGCTTCGGGATCGCCGTCTCGTCATTCCATTGCTTGACCTGCGCCAGCTTCCGCTCTTCAGCGGTCTTCCCTGTGGCCTGACCTTTTCCAGTGTTCTTCGGGGCGGGCTCGGGATTTGCCGCGGCTTCCTTCGCGGCGTCTTCGGCGGCCGCTTCTGTCGCGGCTTTCAGTGCCTCTGCGGCGTGTTCTTTCACCGACGCATCGGAATCGTTCAAATGCTTCTTGATGATTCGAATCGCGCCCGCATTCGCCATCGAGCCCAGCGCGTCCATCGCCGCGGCTCGCACATCCGTGTGTTCATCTTCAGCAAACGCCTTCAATACAGGCAGGGTTTCTTTCAAATTGAAGTCTGGGTGGCCCATGCCGTCGGGAGCGTCCATTTTCTCCGTTTGAGCCAATTCCTTAATCGCCGAGGCAACCGCTGCGCGCACAGAGGGGTCCGTGTCTGACGCCGCCGGCAAAAATCCCTGCACGAAGGCAAATCGCGGAGGATTGTCGTACCACGGATTCTGCGCCGCGCAGTCCGCGAGTAGAATTACGATGACGGCGCGCTGCGCTGGGGATTTCGAATTCTTCAACGTGCTCGGAAGCACCTTCAAGCCGACCTCTGGAGCATCTATAAAGGAGTCGCGCACCGCCGCGAGCGTCGCTTCACTCTCCGATGCTGTCGCATCGGCGGCAGCCTGGATTCCCAGCGGATCCATCTGTACGAGCTGCTGCGCCGCGGCGTGTCCGGCTTCACTTGGTAAAAGGTCAGCGATGGCCACAACGGCTTTCGCGTCGTTGAATCGACCTAGCGTGCGCACGACCACTGTAGCTGCGGAAACGTTTTTGCTACTCTGCTTCAGCCCAGCGATGAGCGCGGGCTCTCCCGCGGTGTCGTGCAGGCTGTCAAGCGCCGCCGCAGCCGCGCCGCGCACCGCCGGATCCTTGTCATTGAGATCCTGAACAAGCTTCGGAACATCGCTTGCCTTTGTCTGAGCCTTCAGGCTAGCTGAAAAACTCAACAACAACGCGAGTCCACACCATGCCCGAAAGACTTTGCTTCTTCGAAATTTGCGCATTTGTTTTTTGCGTATGCCTAACAGGCACGGCCCAATTAAATTCCGGTTTCTCTTTCAAGCCTAGGTCGCTGTTTCGCAAGCCGCAAGGAGCGGCGTGAAATCGTATTCTAGGTAGCAATAACCATCATAGAACACCAACTGAAGGATGCTTAGACATTGCCCTGGGTTTATCCCTTTCGCGTCGATTGTTTGTCGAGTCCGGTAAGCCAACCTTTTTCTGCCGTTCCTTTTCTTGGGCCGCTGCTTCGGGCTAATTCCTCGTACCGGAGCGTCTCCTCTTGACAACCGGTAGGAGAGGCGTATGCTCCACTTGGATGCCAGTAGGAAGAGAGAACTCCTATGCCGGATAAGTCAAGCGATGTCGTGCAAGGGACTTTGGACATGCTCGTTCTGAAGACGCTCGCGCTGGAACCGATGCATGGATACGGAATATCGGTCCGCATCGAGCAGATGAGTAAGGGCGTTTTTCGTCCCAACGCGGGGTCGTTATTTCTCGCAATTCAACGGCTACAACGCGACGGACTCATCGATGGCGAATGGAAGGCAACCGAGAACAACCGCCGCGCGAGGTATTACGTTCTGACTAAGAAAGGACGACAGAGACTCAGTAGCGAAACGCGAGAATGGGGCCGGCAGGCGGCAGCCATCGCTAGGATTCTCGAGGCATCGTAGGGGTGAGCTCATGTCCTTGTTGCGAAATCTTGGAAGCGGGCTGCGGTCCCTATTCCGAAAGGAGCAGGTGAACCGGGAGTTAGATGAAGAACTGGGTGAATACCTCAGAATGTCCGCCGACGAAAAGATGAAGCAGGGCATAAGCCGCAAGGAAGCCCTTCGCGCAGTCCGGTTAGAGCGAGGAAGCCTCGAAGCTAGTAAGGAAATCGTTCGCTCTGGCGGATGGGAATTTTTTGTGGAGACCTGCTGGCACGACCTTCGCTTCGCAGCCCGAATGCTGCGCAAGTCACCCGGCTTCACGTGCGTGGCCGTTCTTACGCTCGCGCTTGGCATCGGCGCCAACAGCGCCATCTTCAGTCTGATTGACGCGGCCCTCCTTCGCTCATTGCCTGTCCGCGATCCACAGCGCCTCGTCGTTTTCCAATGGACCGCACACAAATCGCCGTACCTGAAGGGCCACTACAGCTACATGTCCTGTCCGGCCAAAGACGAAGGCGCATCCGGCGAACATGGCTGCTGGTTTTCCTACCCGATGTTTCAGCAATTTCATTCGACACAAGAGGCATTTTCGACAGTGGCGGCGCTGTGCGGAAACGTTGGACTCAACCTCAGAGGCAATGGCCCAGTCACCTTTGTGCAAGGCGAGATGGTTTCCGGGGATTTCTTTGACACGCTAGGGGTTGGAGCTGCCGTTGGGAGGACGCTCGTCCCTTCCGACGACACGCCCGACGCATCACCTGTGGCGGTTCTCTCTTATGGCTACTGGCAGAGCGCCTTCGGTGGCGATCCCGCTGCGGTCGGAAAAACTGTTTGGCTGAACAACGTTCCGGTGACGATCATGGGCGTGGCGGCAAAGGGATTCCCCAGCTTGGATCCCGGGCGGGTTATCTCCCTCTGGATTCCGTTGTCAGTCAGCCCGCAGATTGGACTTGATTTGTTCGGGAACGTCAGCGGGGATCATCCTTCGCTGAAAGCTGGTGACGACATCTGGTGGGTCTACGTCGTCGCGCGGCTCAAGGAAGGAATGAGCATTGAACAGGCGCAAGCCGCCGCTAACGCTCTTTTCCACAACGATGTTCTGGACAAATCGAAAGAATTCTTCAAGACCGAAGATGCGCCGCGCCTGGTTCTCATGCCCGCCCCTCAAGCCATCAGTGGATTGCGCGAACAGTTTTCAACTCCGTTGACCATCCTGATGACCGCGGTCGGAATGGTTCTCTTGGTAGCTTGCGCCAATGTTGCTGGTCTCATGCTCGCTCGTTCCGCCACGCGTCAGAGAGAACTGGCCGTGCGGCTGGCTCTGGGCGCAGGGCGCACAAGAATCGCGTGTCAATTGCTCACCGAAAGCCTGCTTCTGTCTTTGGCAGGCGGCGCATCGGGAATCCTATTCGCCTACTGGAGCGTTCAGTCGCTGGTAGCTTTCATGTCCCGCGGAGGTGTGTGGCCGTCTCATTTGACGGTGCATCTGGATGCGCGCGTTCTTGTATTCACATTGGCGGCTTCCATTCTTACCGGGATTTTGTTTGGCCTTGCGCCCGCGTTTCGCGGCACGAGGTTGGACCTGACGCCTGCGCTCAAAGATAGTACTTCCGCGCTTGCGACTGGCGAATCCCGCAGGCGATGGCTGAATCTAGGCAGCGGCCTCGTCATTGCTCAAGTGGCACTCGCTATTTTGGCTCTTTCCGGCGCGGGCCTGTTGGTGCGCACTCTCGAGAATCTGAAAAGTGTCAATCCCGGCTTTGACACGCGCAATATCCTCCTTTTCAGGATGGAGCCTGCGCTCAACGGCTACACCGGGGAGCGCTCCAAGAACCTGTACTCTGAAATGTTAGCGCGTATCGAGGCCATTCCTGGCGTGCTTTCCGCCTCCTACTCGTTTGACGACCTGCTGAGCGGCAATGCTTGGACCACGAGCTTTGGCATCGAAGGGCAAGCCCGTAGTACAACGCTCTCGACACTCGGTCTTCAGGCGGGACCAAAATATTTTGAAACCATGGGCATCCCCCTGATGACCGGGCGCCTATTCACATCACAGGATTACTCTCTTCCGCAGGACTCGCAGTGGCAACCGGCAGTGATCAACGAAGCGTTTGCTCGAAGCTTCTTCAAAGATCAGAATCCGCTTGGACGCCACATCGCCGGCGTCGGCCATCAGGGCACAAGCCATGAAATCGTCGGCATCGTCGGAGACACAAAATTTCTAAACGTGCGGAGCGAAATGGCGCCAACCCTGTTCGTCCCGGCGAGGGGAGGCGAAGCGGTGTTTGAGGTACGCACGGCCGCTAACCCAAGAACGATCATCCCCGCGGTTCGTAACATCGTGAGCCAACTGGACAGCAGCCTTCCGCTCTTTAGCGTAAGAACGGAAACGGAACAGATTGATCGCTCCTTCTTTCAGGAGCGCCTCATTGCGCGAGCATCGAGTTTTTTTGGCGCGCTTTCCCTTTTGCTGGCTTGCATTGGACTCTATGGGCTTCTCTCGTACGAAGTCTCCCGCAAGACGCGCGAGATCGGCATTCGCATGGCGCTAGGCGCGCGGTCGTCTGACGTTTTGCGTTTAATTATCCGCCAAGGAGTTGAATTGTCCGCCGTTGGCGCGGCTCTCGGCATCCTGGGAGCGCTCGGCTCGACGCGCTACCTTGCCAGTCTGCTTTACGGCGTTCGGCCGTATGACCCGGTAACGTTTGGTGCCGTCGCCTTGTTGCTTGCGCTTGTGGCTCTCGCAGCCTGTTACATTCCCGCCCGACGTGCCATGTGCGTCGATCCGATGGTCGCCTTGCGTCACGAATGACTCACGCTATTTCGAGCTCAGGCCGGAGGCCCTTTTTGTTTGTCCTGCTTTCCGGCCAGAAAAAACAAATCCCCCCGCCCGCTCTCTGAATTGCAGAGGATACGCTTCCTCTGCTGACCACTGCCGGTCGGCAGCGATCTGACAGCGGTTTCTCCCCGCAACCGAAGCACGCGGGTCTGTCCTTCGGAAATTCATGAGAGCGCAAGTCCCTCGCTCTCCCGCGAGGCTTCGTTCCTGAACCGAAGCTTCGAGGAGATCGGCCATGCTTGAGGAAATCAGATGTGGTTGTCCGTTGTGCGGAATTGAAGCGGAACTCTATTTTGAGTTGAGCCAGATTGACCCTGCGGTGGTCGCCAAAATGTTTTCTCCGTTCCCTGTGTTGCTTCGGCACTCCTCAGCTTCGTCTCTCCTTTCGCACTTTCGCACTTCGCCGGTTGACGAAGAGTCTGACAACCTCTTTCGTGACCTCTTCACCCTCCGCGAAAAGAATCCAGCCTTCGTCGAGACTTTTCTCCTCCTCACGTTTACTCCGATGCTGCACCATGTCGTACGGCTTGTGGCAAGGGAGCAGGAAATTCCTTCGAGAGAGGACATTGTCCAGCAGGTGCTCTCCGTTTTTCTTGAAGTTCTGAATTCTGCCGAATTGCAATCGCGGAAATCTCACTACGCGTATGCCATCTCGCGCAGCGTGAAGCGCGAAGCCTTTGAATGGGCGCGCTCCGAGAGGGCAACATCGACTGTGCTAACCCCCACAGTCAGCAAACTCTTCGAGCCTTCAGATGTCGAGGAAGACCTCGATCGATATGCATTGCGGCACTTTCTTCACCGCTGTATCTCGAGAGAACTGATTTCGAGTTCGCAGATCGATCTTCTGACCGAATTCAAACTCAATGGACGCAGCGCCGCAGAGTTCGCGGCCCTTAATGGCTTGTCGTCGAATGCTGTCCGGCAAAAGTTCAAACGGCTGTTAGCAAAGCTCAGGCGGATGGTGAAACAACCGGCGGGAAGTTGACGCCTGGCTCCGCAGCCGCAGGCATTTTCTTGGCAAAGGATTAGCTCCGGATCATCACTGCTCATGGAAGAAGATCTGTATTCTCCTTCGAGTTCATTGAAAATTCTGAAGTAAATCCTTGAAGCATCCTTTCTTCCTCGCAGTCTTCGCGGTTTGCGACACATTTCATCCTCGTTGCGCTGAATAGGTATATAGAGGGAAGTTCACGCGAGAAACCCCTGGGCGCTGCGTGGCGTCAAGACGCGACGGGCGAGGTATTGCATGGTACGCCCGGCGTGTCTAGGGACCAGTGCGTTCCGGCCGCGACCTGCGGGGGCATCGGAAGCGTGGACTTCCTTCGCATCGCCGCTCGCGATGCATCCCTCCGGACGAGGTTGGAAATGAAAAAACATTGGAAGCTCGTTTACCACTGGATTCGCTCCACCAGATTGGGTCTTGCCTCACTTGCGGTTCTACTCCTCGCTGCTCCGGCATTCGCCCAAACCGGAACCTCTCCATGGGAAAACGCCGTCAGCGTGCTGCAACAGGCGTTCACCAGCACCATCGCTCGCGGCCTTTCGCTCGTTGCCATTGTCGTCGCCGGTCTCACCTTCGCCTTTGGCGAAGGCGGCTCGAAGCGCGTGCTTGCCGGTGTGTTGTTTGGTGTCGGCATGGCCATCGCGGCCGTGAATTTCCTGTCGTGGCTCTTCCCTGGCAGCTGAATCACCGACGCCCGGAAGGAAAAGCAAATGGCCGAAACCAGACGAATCAACAGAGTGCATCGGTCCCTATCCCGGCCGCTGACGATCCTCGGGGCCGAGCGAAAGCTCTTCTTCTTCGCCATGTGCCTTGGCGCCGCCACCTTCAACTTGCTCAACAGCCTATTCGGCGGGTTGCTCATATTTTTGTTGCTCTACTTCATGGCCCGCTGGGCCACCAGGACCGATCCGCAAATCCTGCGATTTGTGCTGACCGCCGCAAGACTCCGCGCCCAGTACGATCCCATGAAATTCAGCCCCATTCGAGTCCGAAGGGATAGCCATGTTCAGGCTTAGACGAATCTTCAAGAACTACAACGAGACCGGCTCTCTCAGCGAGCAGATCAATCTTTACGGCTTTGTTGGTCCTCAGACCTTTCTTACAAAAAGCGGGGAAGTAGGCGTCATCCTTGAAGTGCGAGGTGTCGACTACGAGTGTCTCGACACCGCCTCCGTCGACGGTTTCACCAAGCGGCTCGAGTCCGCTCTGAAGCTGTTCGATGAAAACTATCGCGTCTACCAATACCTGTTCAAGCGCAACAACGAAACCATCCCCTACAAGCTCTACAGAAATCCGATCGTAGACGCCGCGATCAAGAATCGCATCGCCTACCTCGGCAGCAAGGCCGAGACGCTTTTTTCGCTATCGGTCTATTACGTCGTGTTTAACCAGGGATTTCAGATGTCAAACAAGCTGGGTACGGCGCTAGCCGAGTTTCCCAAGAATCCGAAAAAGGCCTTCGCCGATCTGCGGTCTCATTTTTCCGGTCAAACGCAGACCGTCGCTCTTGGCCAGCATGTTACCAATGCCCAGGCAGCGCTTCTTCAAAAAGCCCGCAGCTTCATCCTCCAGGTCAGCGACTTCCTCGCAGTGCGCTTGCTCGACAAACAGGAAGCCTTCCGCGTTCTCAAACGAACGCTCAACTTCCAACCCGACAAACTCGATCTCGCCAAGCTCAAATACGATACGTTCCTCGACTACTACCTGCCCGAATCGCCCATCGAGTGCCATCGCGGGCATCTGCGCATCGATGATTTCTACGTCAAGGTCTTGACCCTCAAGGAGCCATCGGCCCAAAGCTTTCCCCTCATCTTCAAACGCCTCCTGGAGGTCGAAGCAAACTACTACATCGTGACGGAATGGAAGAAGGAAGATTCCGGCAAGATGCGCCGGGTCATCCAAGCCAAGCGCCGCCATTTTCACAACACCAAGCGCTCTTTCGCCAGTCAGGTCAGTCTGAATGACGCGCCCGCGCAAGACGTGCTCCTCGATGATTCCAAGGAATCTCAGGTCCGGGAACTCGGCGAAGGCATTAGGGAGATCGAGCTGCATGGGAACTATTTTGGCCAGTTTTCGCTAACCATCGTGATCTACGACCTCGACATGGCCAAGGTCGACCGGGCCTGCGCCGACTTCTATAAGGTGTTCAGCGTCCACGACGCCCAGCTTTATGAGGAAAAATACAATCTCCTGAACGCTTTTCTCGCGGCGGTTCCCGGCAACCACGACTTCAACTTGCGCTCCCTGTTTCTGCTCAACACCAACTACGCCGATTTCTCGTTTCTCTTTACGCTCGACTGTGGCGAGACTCGGAATGGCCACCTCCGGCAGGAGTATCTTGCAGTCCTGGAGACCAACCACCACACCCCCTACTTTCTGAACCTCCATTACCGCGACGTGGCCCACACCATGATTCTCGGGCGAACCGGTGCCGGGAAGAGTTTTCTCTTGAACTTCCTCATCACCAACTTGCAGAAGTATGCTCCGCACACGTTCGTCTTCGATCTCGGCGGTAGTTTTGAAAGCCTGACGCAGCTTTTCGGCGGCTCCTATGTGCGCGTTGGGGTCGAATCCGAAGATTTCAAAATCAATCCGTTTTCTCTGCCGCCGACAAAGGAGAATCTCGATTTCCTCGCGCTTTTCCTGAGAGTTTTGCTTCAAGGCCAGAGAGCAGGTGAACTCGATCCCGCCGCGGAGCGCGAACTGTTCCATCAGGTCGAGAATCTGTATGAAGTGGACCCGGCGCTGCGCACCCTGGGTGTTCTGGCGAACACTCTCGGGCACGGCATTTCGGGCCGACTCTCCAAATGGACGCGAGGCGGCCAATTCGGATTCCTCTTCGACAACGCCGAGGACACAATTTCGTTTTCGCGCTTCCAGTGCTTCGACTTCCAGCGGATGAGTCAGTATCCGGAACTTCTCGAGCCGCTGCTTTTCTATATCCTGCATCGCGCCAACGCCGTCATCGCCGATCGCCAAATTTCGTCCGCATTCAAAGCCTTCTTTATCGACGAAGCATGGGTGTTTCTGAAGAACCCCAGCATTCAACGCTACGTCGTCGAGGCCCTCAAGACCTGGCGAAAGCACAACGCTGCCATGGTGCTGTCAACCCAGTCCCTCGATGAGCTTAAGCGGTCGGACATCCTCGACGTCATCATCGAAAGCTGCGCCACCAAAATCTTCCTCGCGAACCCAGACATGGACCGCGATATTTACCGGCGCCAGTTTCATTTGAACGAAAACGAAGTCGAGCTCATCTCGGCCCTCATCCCCAAACAGCAATTCCTGATCAAGACGCCGGAGTTGGGGAAGGTCGCCAATCTTACCGTGGATGCCAAGAGCTATTGGCTCTACACGAACGACCCTTACGACAACAAGAAACGGAAAGAAGCATTTGAAATCCACGGATTCGAAAAAGGCCTCGAAATCCTGGCGGGAGGGCATCCGTGATTTTTCCTCACTTTCTCAAACCGTGGATGGCAGAGAGCGGACCGTTTTACGAATTCCTGCCCCTTGCGCTTGCGGGGGTTGCCACCGCACTCATTCTCGGTCCGCATTGGCTGGCCGCACTTTTTTCTGATCGCGACAAGAGTTTTGGGCAACACCAAACCAACTCAAAAGGAACACCTCGATGAAGCACATCTCCTGCACGCAGCGACCGAGCCTCTTCCTCCGCATCTTTGCCGCCGCCGCTCTTGGCGCAGCCGCCTTTCACGCATTACCCGCGCACGCCGCGACGGAGGCAGAGGCGCGTGTCGTGAAGTATTCGAAGGAAGATATTGTTCCTGTCCACGCGAAGCTCCGTTTTTCGACGCTCATCGTCCTGCCCGAGGACGAGGAGATTCTCGATTTCACCACCGGCGACAAGGAATTCTGGGTCATCAACGGCGCACACAACCTCTGCTACGTTCACCCGGCCCAGGCCGGCATTCGCAGCAATCTGAATCTGATCACCGCGAGCGGACACGTCTATTCGTTCTTGCTGACCGAAATCAGCAACCAGCCGAACGCCGAGCCCGACCTCAAACTCTTCGTTGAGCCGAAAGAGGGTTCAGGCGTGGCTGTAAACAGCGGTCTGCGTGGCTACGTCAGCGCGGGTGAGGCCCAGGCGTACAGAAAGGAACTCGAAACGCTCCGCTCTGAGACGGCGGAACAGATCCACGCAGCGCAATCTCAGTCCGCGGAGCAACTCAACCATTTCCGCTCCACCTACGCGACAAAACTTCAGTTCGATTACGCGCTCGACCCGAAAGCCAGCCGCGAGCCATTCCTCGTTGCCGTCATTTACCACGATGACGCCTTCACATACATAAAGTGCAGCGCGCGGGAAAAGCCCGCGCTTTATGAAATCAAGGACGGTAAGCCGAATTTGATCTCTTTCCAGTTCGAAAATGGCGTGTATATCGCCCCAAAAATCATCGACGTCGGCTACCTGGCCGTCGGCAAAAAGAAGCTGACGTTCGCGCGGCGTGCGGCAGGGAACTGAGGGGCGGATGATGAACCAACCAACCCAGCCTGCTCACATTCAGGAAAAAGAACCGAAACCTCAAGGCCTTCTGCCGAAGAATGTTCAGTCCTGGTTTCTCATCGGACTGGCGTTTCTCATGGTCGCCATCATGTGGCTGACCGGGGGCAAAAAGCCGCTCACACCGGCCAAAGCCGCTTCGCTCTCGACGCCCGCCCAGGCGCCCCTCGAAGTCAACGAAACAAAGATCGCCGAAATGCAGAACCGCATACAGAATTTGCAGCGCGAGCAACTTCTCGCGCAGACCGCGCTGGCCCAGCAGACCCGGCAACTGGGTATTCCGCCGCATGATTCGACGGAGTCTCAGCAACCTGCTGTCGGTGGAAACGGCGAGCAGCGGCAGCAAGAAGACCCGATTCAGGCCGAGCGGAAGCGTCGCGCCTATGTGTCACTGTTCGCCTCGAATGTTGCGCTGAGTTATCGCAAATCTCCGGCGAATCCTCAAACCTCGCTTAGCGAGGCACCGGCCGCTGTTCCGGCACCGCTCCCATCGAGGCCCGACACCTCACAGGTCGCCCAACTTTTGAAGGAGATGCAATTTAATTCGAGCTCTCCCGTGCCAGCCCGAAAGGATTCCGCGGAAACATCCTATGACCGGAAGGAGGAAGCAAAAAATCCTGCCGCCGTGCCGGCCGCCTCCGCCAATGCGGCGGCAGGAAAAACCTACGTATTGTTTGAAGGAACCATCCTTGAAACCGTTCTCATCAACCGGCTCGACGGGGGCTTCGCCGGCCCCGTCGAGTGCCTGCTCTCGACCGACGTCTATTCGAGCGACCGCCAGCACCTGCTCGTTCCGGCAGGCTCGAAACTTCTTGGCGAAACCAAGAAAGTGGATACGTTCGGCCAGACCCGTCTGGCCGTCGTGTTCCATCGCGTGCTCATGCCCGACGGATATTCCGTCAGCCTGGACCAGTTCAAGGGGCTTAACCAAATCGGTGATACCGGCTTGCGCGATCAAGTCAACAACCACTATCTCCGCATCTTTGGGGTGTCGCTGGCCATTGGCGCCCTCGGGGCCGTCGCCGAAGGCGGGGCCGCGGGTTCCCTCACCGCCTCCGGCGCCGACCTCATGCGCCAGGGATTCGCGCAGAGCACCGCGCAGTCCTCGGCGCAGATCCTCGACAAGTTTCTCAACGTCATGCCCACGGTGACCATCCGGGAAGGCCACCGGGTCAAAGTCTATCTCGCGGGCGATCTTGCCTTGCCCGACTACATCAACCACAAAATGCCTTCCGATCTCTAGAAGGCACGAAAAGAAAGGATGAAAGTTCGATGAAGAAAAAATTTCCGGCGGCTCTCTTGGTTCTCGTTCTCTCGGTCGGTACGGCTTCCGCACAACTAGGGAGCAGCATCGTGTACGACCCGACCAACTACCAAAACGCGGTGCTCCGCTACCAGCAGCTCCAGGAGCACCTTCTCGAACTGCAGAAGAGCTACGCGCAGATCACCAACCAGCTCAACCTGGCTCTCAAGATGGCCACCTTCGTTCAAAACATGCCCGCGCGCTACCGCGCTTTGTTTTCCGAGTGGCGGAACGTGACCTCGCTGAACACCTTCGGGAATACCGGCTCTTGGATCAGCGGCATCAACTCCGGCCTGCTTCCTAACATCAACACCGGTTACCAGAAGTCCACAACTCAGCTTCTGCCGTACAACCCGGACCATCTCTCCGCGATGGATCCTTTTGAGCTGGAGCGCGTGCAGTCGCAATACGCGTCCGTTCAACTCGTGGACGGCGCGAACGTGAACGCCATGGCCACCATCGGCTCCATCCGGGGCAGCGCCCAGGATATCCAGACACAGATCGGGAACCTCGAACAAGACTCGTATTCGAGCGATGCCAGTCTTAACAGCGAAGTCTCCGTCCTCAATAAGATCAACGCGGCCGGAGTCATGACGCTGCGCACGCTGCAGGATTCCAACAAGCTGCTGGCGTCCCTGCTTGAACAGCAAACCATCCTCGCCAAGCAGCAGCGCGAGTCCGCCACTAACAACATCAACGCCGACATCCAGCGCCAGGCGAACCTCGCCGCGAACATGACGCAGGTGACTGGCACCCTTACCGATTCACTTCAAAACTTCCGCATGCCGTAGACGTCGGAAGACGGACGCCGGGCGTCGAAGGAGCTGAGAGCAGTGCAAACCGACTATCTGCAGTACATCTTCCAAGCTATCAATACCTTGCTCACCCAGAACCTCGGCTTCTTCGACACCGTGGGGCAGAACCTTTTCCGGTCATTTGCTACCATCCTCATCGCGTGGTTTGGAATCAAGTCCGCCCTCTCTGCTGCCAGCGGCAAGCATCCCTTCCACTTCGACAATTTCGCGGCCTTGCTCCTGACCGTGAGCTTCGGCTTTGCGATGGTCAATTACTACAACGCGCCCATTCCCGGCGTTGGGGTTAGCTTCCACAATCTCGTCACGAATGAAGCGCAGTTTTTGTCGGGCCAGATCGATCAGGCGCAGCTCCAGACAGTGGTAGCGCAAGTTGCGGATTTCGAATCGCGTATGGACTCTCCCGCGTGGGGAGATGTTTTCGGGACGGCCATCTACGTCATCGTGACCATTTTGCTCGCTGCGGCCCAAGCCGTGGCGATTGTGGTCATTGCCTACGGGTTCATTGCCACCGCGGTCTGCGTGCTCGTGGGGCCGGTCTTTGTGCCATTTTTCATAGTTCCGAAAATGGAGTGGGTCTTCTGGGGCTGGTTTCGCTGCTTCCTCCAATATGCCTTCTACCAGGTCATCGCCGCTGCCGTAGTTTTCATCATTGGAAATCTCATGCTTGGCGCTTTGCGCCTTCCACCCGCGGGCACCCTTTCGACCGCACAGCTCATCGCCTGGTTTCCCGTCCTCTTCATCACCTTTCTCGCTTCGATCTATACGCTCTTGAAAGTGCCCGCCCTCACAAACCACATCTTCAGCGGCACGGCCGGCGGATCTTCGGCCGGAATCATGGAAAGGGTGTTCGGATGAACAACGATGCGGCTTTCTACGACGCCAAACGGCTCTATCTCGAACAGTACGGAGACCCCATGGTGACGAATACCTACCTAAAGATCGCTCTCGCACTTCTGTCTGTAGTGTGTGTGGCGCTCGCGCTCATCGACCTACGGACCATTCGCACCTTCGAGAACTTCCGGCCGCTGGTGATCCGCATTGACGACCTGGGCCGCGCCGAAGCCATCAACTACCACAACCTCGAATACAAACCGCAGGATGCCGAAGCGAAGTATTTCCTATCCCGGTTCTGCAACCTCTACTACCGTCGCAACCGCTACACGATTCAGGATGATTTCTCGAAGTCCCTCTATTTCCTCGACGGCAAGCTCGCCAACGGCATCCTCGACGCCTACCGCAAGGATGACATCATCAAGAAATTCATCACCAACACCGCCGCCCCAGAAATCGATGTTGATGTCAAAAAGGTTGCGCTCGAAGAGATGCAAACGCCGCCTTTCCGTGCCCGCGTGGACTTCTATATGGTCTATTACTCGCCGGCCGATCATAGCGAGCTGAAGCGCGATCTTTACACCGCGAACTTTGTCTTTGTATTCAGAACCCACGTTCCGAACGACCTCATCCCCATCAATCCCTTGGGGCTGAGCGTGACCTACTTCCGCGAGGACGAGGCCTTCAAATGAGTTTTGATCGGCAAAACCACGGAGGTCGCGAGGCGGCGCCAGCCAGCCTTGGCCCAGGCTCAGCGCGCCACTTTCGTCTTTCCCTTCCTGATTTTACTCGCCTCTTCGGCCACAGCCTTTTCCATCGGGAGTTGCCACCGGAACAAACGGCGCGCTTCCGGAGAGCCTCCGCTGTTTCAAAGAGAAAGGAGGAAGAATGATCGCCAACGCTCTTTTCATCACCCTCGCCGTCCTGCTGGCTTTGGGCTTCTGGCTCATGGGTGAACTCAAGTTTTTTATTCCGTACAAAGCCGTGCTCCTCCACGAATACGGGCAGATCCTCCTGATATACGTGGTGGTCATGTCCGCGAATCTCTTCGCAGCAACGTTTTCTCTTACACGCAAGTTTTTCCTCAAGGACACCGGGCGCAAACTTTCTCATCTCGATAAACAGCTTCACTTCGGCGACACCGAGGTGCCCGCACCGTCGCTTGAACAGGAACTCGACTGAAATGGCGCGCGGCTACGAACCCGACGATTTCATCGGTCCGCGGGAGCTCTCCGACGAAGGCGAGACCGAAGCTCCACGGCTATCCCGCAGGGGCGAACTTTCTGACCAGGTAAGGGATGACCATACGCAAGGTACAGGGCCCGTGACGAATCCCGATGGCGCTCGCTCGCCGGAGCCGCGCAAGGTCTATGAAATCAGGGGCCACAGGTATCGTCTGCGCGCCTCTGAAATCGAAACCATGGTCGAGGTCGGCAAGTTTCGCACCATTGCTCTGGAAGACCTGAACGAGTTCGCCTACGACAGCGACAAACTCCGCATGAGGCTTGATGTCGAAAACCTTATCCGGCAAGGCCTGGTTCAGATGAAGTCCGTTCCTGACGAGGAAAAGGGGGCGCGAGTACTGCTTACACTCTCGAAGGCAGGCCACCGTTTCCTCACCCGAAACAGATTCGCCGGTAAGGACCAGGCGCTTCACTTTGGCTTCGCCCACCGGCGGGAAGCGCACCATGACGCCGACCTCTACCGGCTCCACCAGAAAGCGGCGGACAAGATTGAACGCAGGGGCGGGCGGAACCTCCGCGTGATCCTCGAATACGAACTGAAAAAGCGGATCTGCCATGATCTCGCGAAACTCGGCCCGGAAGGGGCTTCGGCCGAGAGCAAGCACACCGTCGCCGAACGACACGGGCTTCAAGTGGTGTGCGGCAAGATCCCGTTTCCCGACGAGCGCATCGAGTACGACACTCCCGATGGAGTGCGGGCCCAGGTAGACCTCGAGCTTGCCACGAGCCACTACCGCGGACGCCTTCTTGCGGAAAAAGTCCGCGCTGGATTTTCCATCTACGCCCATGCCAGCGACGTTTCGAAACTCAGGCGCGTTCTGGACCAGCGCGAATTGACGGCGGAGATTTTGTCGCTGTGAAAATGCCCAAGGATCAAATCGAGCAAATTGCCGCTCTCGGCTATACGGAGTCCGAGGCGCGTTTCCTGTATGTCGCCGCGACGCATTCAGGCTACTTCACCATGCGGCACTTCAATGCCTTTGCCGGCGTCAGCAGCGGAAAGCGCTCCATGGCCTTCACGCAGAGACTCCTGAAGCATGCACACGCCACTGTCCGCGATTACATGGGCACCGGATCAGTCTTTCATCTGTTCTCCCGGCCCATCTATGGCCCGATTGATAAGGAGAATCTCAGCAATCGCTACCGGCACTCGTTTGACTACATCCGCACGCGTCTCGTGCAGATGGACTTCCTTCTTGAGAATCTTGGCAGCGACTACCTGGAGACCGAAACTGAGAAGGTCAATCTCTTCTGCGAATCCCTCGGTGTTCCGAAAGACGATCTCCCAGCCAGGGTCTTCGAGGGCGGACCCTGCAGTCAGCCGGTTACTCGCTATTTTGTCGATAAGTTTCCCCTTTTTCTCGCGGCTCCCATCTCGGGTACCTCGCCTGTGGTCACCTTTAGTTATGTCGATTCAGGTTCGGGGAGCCCGCGGGGTTTCGCCGCGCACCTCGCGGCCTATCAGGGTCTCTTCCGTCACTTGAGATCCTTTCGCCTGCTCTACATTGCGCCGAGAGCCACCCAATTTCGCCGTGCCGAAGATCGCTTCCGTTCGGACATCAAGCAGCCTCTCGAATCGGACATTTCCAGCGAAGTCCTCCGCTACTTCGACGTTCGCCGGAAATGGGAAAACCATGAATACGTTGTGCCGGTAGCTGCCGACTTTGAGTTCCTGAACGAAGCAAGGCGGCGCTTTGCTGGCGAGCGCTTCGACAGCCTCTATAGCGCATGGATCCGAGGAGGAGTTTCTGAGCGCGATTTACGTCTCGAGTTTTCGCAACTCACTCCGGAACGAAGGGTTTTTTTCGACACCTATCTTGTCCGGAATGGGCATTCACCACTTGACGAAAGAATCCGGAAGACGGTGAAGGGCGCATGAAGGATGCGGTTCGCCTCCCGAGTGAACGGAAGCCGTTGGGAGAACTGCGGGTGCGCATGGCGCAACGGTTGCTATTGGACCTAAGGAAAACACCCGGCTGGGTTGGAGGAGGAGGACCCCACTTCTCTGCCACGGAAACCGTGGCGGTCGCTCCAACTCCAGTCGGAGGGAACAGGGTGAGCCTCTGTTCCCGGTGTGTCTTCGAGGCGTCCAGTAAGGCAGAAAAAGAAAAGGAGAAATCATGTCGATCATTAACAAACCGTCCGAGATGGTGAAGCGCGAATACGAACTACAGGAACCGATCGCGGTCGCCGTCGAGAAGTACGCAACCTTTATCCAGAGTACGCCGGATCATGTCGTCAACTCCGCGTTGAAGATGGTGATTTGGAGAGACGCCGATTTCCGCCGCTGGCGCAAGCAACAGCAGACGCAAACCGAGAGGAACGATGGGCACGACACGGGAAAGGCGGCGGGGGCGTGATTCAGCGAATTCTTCACGCGAGGCACTTCGTCGCTTGTGTTCTCGCGGCGGCCACGGGAATGGTGCTCTACTTCCGAACACCATTCCCCGAAGACAATCTCTTTCTGCGTGTCATGGCCGTCCGCTCGGTGACGGCGTTTCTCTTCTTCAAGTACTCCTACACGCTCTTCCTTTATACAACGCCGTACATCGCGTACTCGATCCTGCTTTCAGGCGTCTACATTTTCGCCCTCAAGAAAGATCGCAGAATTCAGGCTGGCAGGCTGCCGCTCTATTCGGACCCTCGGAAAAGAACGGAGCTTTCTCTCGTGCTTGGCGAGGTCCACGAACCGTCCAAGCAAACGCCTTCAGAAACTCCGGGCTGGCTGGTCATCCCGGAACGGGGGCTTTTTACGGGAATTGCTATCGTGGGGGCCGTCGGGTCGGGAAAAACGGCAAGTTGCATGTACCCCTTCGCCGAACAGATTCTGGCGTATCGCGCCGAAGATCCCGACCGCCGCATCGGCGGACTGATCTTGGAAGTGAAGGGAGACTTTTGTGGACGCGTGCGGGAAATTTTGGCGCGACACGGCCGCTCCGGGGACTACGTCGAAATCAGTCTCGAGTCCGAGTACCGTTACAATCCCCTTCATAATGACCTCGATGCCTACGCCCTGGCCTACAACATCGCCTCGTTGCTGAACAATCTCTTCGGCCGGGCCAAAGAACCCTTTTGGCAGCAGGCTTACACCAACCTGGTGAAGTTCATCATCCTGCTTCACAAGGTGGCCTTCGATTACGTCACGCTTTTCGATGTCTACGAATGCGCCATCAACCCGGATCTGCTCGAAAGCAGAATAAAGGAGGCGCAGCGCAGGCTCGCCGGGGCCGACTCCGTATTGCTGTGGGAAGAAGAGTATCTGAAGCATCCGCGCGACCTGGACCCCTTTCCATTCCGGCTCGACAAGGAATCGAACCGCTACCGGGCGCCCCTGACACCAGGTCTCGCCGCGGTGCTGAAGGATAAGCGCGTGCAGTGGGAAGCGGAAAATGCTTCCCCGAGGAACTCCGCCGAAGCCCAGAAGAAAGCGCAGCTCGAAGCTGTAGAGCGGTGGTTTTTTCACGACTGGAAAAGAATAGAGCCCAAGCTCCGGACATCCATTGTCGAAGGGATATCGGTATTTCTCTCACTCTTCGATGACAATCCCGTCGTCAAGCGCGCGTTTTGTCCTCCCGCCGAGTGCTACGACCCGCAGGCCAATGCGGATTTCAAATTCGGCAGGCCTTTGCCTTCGCTCACGTGGCTCATCGAAAGGGGGAATTTATGCTGTCTCAATTTTCCGATCGCCATGAATGCCGGCCTCGCCAAGGCTCTGGGCGTGATGTTGAAACTCGACTTCGAACGGGCCGTGCTCAACCGGGTGCCCGCGATGGACAAGAACCCACAAACCTATTTCCGGCAGGTCCTGTTTCTCTGCGATGAATACCAACACTTCGCCACGGTCGGCGAGAGCGAGCCGACCGGGGATGAAAAATTCTTCAGCCTGTCCCGCCAGCCCAAATGCATTCCGATTATCGCAACCCAAAGCATCAGTTCCTTGAAGTCGGCTCTGCCAGGTGAATCCTGGCGCACACTGCTCCAGACGTTTCGAACGAAAATCTTCCTCTCCCTTTCCGATGACTTCTCCGCCCGCATTGCCAGTGAGCTGTGCGGGCGTGAAGACAGGCTGAAGGCCAGTTACAACTTCTCGGAGAGCGGCCATGATGCAAAAGTCAGCTTCCTCACCGGCAAGGCCCTCTCTCACAAGGCCAATATCACGGCATCCAAAAGCTACAGTCCTCACCACGATCTTCGCTTCGACATAAAGACTTTCATGGAGCTGCGCAATGCGCAGTCCGTGACCATGGCCTATGACGGCACGAACCCGATGCCACCGATGTTTTGTTACCTCAAGCCCTACTACAACGACGTGAACAAATCCTACTTCCGCCAGCTCGCGGACGGAGAACTCTAATGAATGGATTCGAAACCATCCTTCCATTTTTGAAGCCGATCGAGCACCTCATCCTCGATGACTCTATCAGCGAGGTCATGGTCAATGGACCGGACTGCATCTTCATTGAAAAAGCGGGATTCCTAGAGCCGGTTCGGGGTGTCAGTCTCGGTGCGAAGTCCTTGATGGTCGCAGTCAAGAATATCGCCCGGCGACTGGGCGACGATATCTCGGAATCGAAACCCATTCTCGATTCGCGTCTCCCCGACGGAAGTCGCGTCGCCGCCGTCATTCCACCCTGCAGTGTGAACGGCGTGACACTGACCATACGAAAATTCAACACTCGGCATTTTGGCGTCGAAGACCTCGTTCAAGCAGGAACCCTGGAACGCTGGCTGGCCAACCAGCTCGAAGGCTACGTTCTCGCCCGAAGGAATATTCTGATCGTTGGAGCTACCGGATCGGGAAAAACTTCGATGCTCAATGTCCTCGGGAAATTCATTCCTTCCGATGAGCGCGTTCTCCTCATCGAGGACACTTCCGAAATCCACCTGGCCCAGGACAACCTTGTCCGCTTCGAAGCGCGGCAGGCGCAGAACGGTCTGCCCGCCATTACCATCCGCGATCTTCTTAAGGCCTCTCTTCGTCACAGGCCCGACCGGATCATATTGGGCGAAATCCGCGGAGGAGAGGCCTTCGATCTCCTGCAACTACTCAACACCGGACACTCCGGAAGCCTTTCGACTGTCCACGCCACGTCCGCAAAGCAGGGTCTTTCTCGATTCACGAGCTGCGTGTTGCAGAGTGGCGTGGACCTGCCCTATCGCGCGATCAAAACAAATGTCGGTGATTCCGTAAACGTCGTGGTGCACCTGGAACGCCGGCCGGGCCGGCGCTTGGTCTCCGAAGTAGTGGAAATCCACGGCTACGATCCGGACAAGGATGAGTTCAACTACGGCTTTATTTTCGACAGCCACAAGGAGCTGGTATGAGCCCTGCCGAGAATGCCAGGGAAAACGCCGTCGGGGATGGTGTGAACACTTTCGAAAAGCTCCTCGCACAGCTTACGGACGTTCCGACTCCCCGGCGGCTTCAAAGCGGACTCTTTCAGATCGAGCCGACAAAAGAAAGGAGGGAATGATGCCGGCGGAATGGGTTGATTTCAAAAGCGTGATGGCGAAAGTCTCCATGGAGACAGTTCTTTCACACTATGACGTTCGTCTTCGGCGAGTTGGCGCGGACGAGTTCCGTGGAAAATGCCCTCTTCCTACCCACTCTTCGGCCAGAAGCAATGACAGCTTCTCCGTCAGTTTCACTCGGAACGTATGGTCCTGTCGGTCGGCTTCCTGCATCGCGGCTCGTTCGGGCCGCGTTGGAGGGAACGTCGTCGGCTTCGTCGCCGAAATGGAACACTGTTCGATCCAGGAGGCTGCCCGGCGCCTCGATCGTTCACTCACAGAAAATCTCCTCCCTCGCGCCACACCCGGGAGTAAGGAGCCGGTCCCTTACGCATCAGAAAATCGGCCTCTATCCTTCACCCTGCGCAACATCGACCACCAACACTCTTACGTCATATCGCGTGGACTAAGTGCCGAGACCGCTCGCTATTTCGGTGTTGGTTACTACGATGGCAACGGGTTCCTTCGGGGGCGGGTTGTGATTCCAATCCACAACGAATACGGCGAACTCGTCGCCTACTCGGGTCGCAGCATCGACGAGGCGGAGCCCAAATACCGCCTTCCCGCAGGCTTCCGGAAATCTCATGTGCTGTTCAATCTTCACCGGGCCATCCAATCGCGCGGAGACACGGTCATCCTCGTAGAAGGCTTCTTCGACACTTTTAAGACTCATCAGGCCGGGCATCACAACGTGGCCGCTCTCATGGGCTCGAAGCTGTCCGACCGCCAAGCCGAATTGATCGGAACCTACTTCGATCAAGTCATCCTAATGCTTGACGCCGATAAGGCGGGGAAGGCCGCCACCGCTGCGGCTGGGAAAACCCTCTCCTCAGTCCTTAGCGTACAGATCGTTGAACTCGCCTCGGGAACTCAGCCAGACCAACTGGCTTCAGAAGAAATCCATCAGCTCCTAGGAGGCTTGGATCATGGCGTTCCAACCCCAGATCGATAAAACTCCTTCGAGTTCCACATAATCTAATATGATGAAGCGACTCCGGCGGCCCCCCCAACGGACAACAGGCAAATCAAAAGAAAAAGGGACATTTCTAATGAGGTTTGACACACCGAAACTAACCGAAAACTAACCGATTGTCCCCGAGCCAGTCGGGAATGTATCCTGTTGCCCCATCCTCTACCCAAATCACATTGAGGTAGAGAAATGCTAAAATTTGAGCCGCGTGCTATTAGTTGGGTCCAGGCTTTCCACGATCAGGCAGTGGATAGCCGCGAGTACGTCAAGAGGGTTGCCGACCAAATTCCAGTAGAAATCCGAGACCGGTTGCTTTCGATTGTCCGATGGGCGGAAGAAACCGAAGAGGCGTGCGACTCTTTGTGTGACACGTTTTTCAAGCATGACTCGGCAGAGATTCGCTTGAATATGTTTTTGGAGGAGCAAATCAAAGAACTGTTCGCTGCGATCAGAGCGACGAAGCACGCGGACTCAATTCCCGCCTTGAGAGAAGCGGCCCGTGATAGCGGCAACCGCATCCGGGCCTGGAAGTACGAAGCCGAGCAGAAACGGCTGCAAGAGGAAGGATTTGTAATTGCTCCGCCGTCCCCGCCTAGTGTTCCACATGTCCAAGAATAAGTCCGGTCTCAGTACTTTCCCGGCAACGGCGTAAATCCGGAGCTACGGGCGTGACTGCCGTTAAAATGAAAGGGCACGGGCGAACTCCTCCACATCGTGGATGGCAACTGCTCATTCAGAAATCTTCTGTCCCCTTCGTTTGTCACGCGGCGATTACGCAGGAACGAAAACGACTTCTGTATCGAGAACGGCTCTGCCAATTGGTTGTAAAAGATCGATTGACCTTCACTTGCCCGATTAGAGTCGCGCGACCGGACATCTGATTTCGACCGACTTCAAGTTTTTCGATTATGGCAGTGAACTTGCGTCAGAGCTTGGTGTTATTGCGGACAGACTGCACCACTTGCCTGATGGCGTCGATGACCACGTCGGGCCTGTCGAGGATGACGAAATGGCCGCTATTCTCCGCGATGAGCTGCTTGCTATTTGCAGAGAGGGACAGCAGCTTGGCTTGCAGCTCCGCGTATTTATCGTGCGACTTCTCCTCCGTCTGCGGAAGCATCGATGTACCCGCAGTCACATCTACTAGCGGTTTGTCTCCGAGCGGATGACTTTGGTCTTTGATGATCGCATCGGCCTGAGCAATACAATCAAACAACATATCAAAGTTGCCCGTTGAAGCCGCTTGGTTGTGGGCCTGCGTCGTTGCCCAAAGATGAAGTTCGCGGTCAGGGAGTGGCAGGTTGCTGAAGTTCGAATCATCCTCCATTCCCATCGTGACAATCCTCGCGCCGCCGGGCGGCGGGGGCGGCGGCGGCGCTGGGGCTGCCGCGCCGTCAGACGGCGGACGGCGAGATAACATCGCAAACGCGTGATCGACAAAGATCACACCCGCAACTTCGTCCGGGTATTGCCCGGCATAAAGTCGCGCGACCAACCCACCAAGTGAATGCCCAACGAGAATATAAGGTCCCACGATTCCGGCATTTTTCAATGCCGTGTGCGCCTCGTTGACCCGAAGTGGGCAAGAGTCCTTCGGACCAGGATCGCTCCAAGCGGTTCCCGAGTGGTCGTATGTGCACACCTGAGTGAATCCGGCGACTTCGGGTTGCACAAGCCCCCAATCGAAGGAGTAACCCGCGCCCAGGATGACAACGGTTGGGCTTCCTGTCCCCGTGCAATAAAGGTGGACTCGATAGCCACCAACGTCGATGAGCTTACCGAGAGGAGCTGGCGAATTGACGGCCGTGCCCGATGATTGGGCCGGCGTTGCGTTCGGTAGTACGGCGACAAACAGCCAGCAGAACGAGAAACTAGCAAATATGCGCCTTCTCACGGGTCTAGCCTCCTTCGACTCGCATGGATTCTAACCGCAAAGGGATGGCCTAACTCCCAATTAGTTCGGGGCGGAATCAGGACTTTGCGACATTATTGTTATACTTGCGACTGTCATCATGGCTTCCGTATTAGAACTTCTGCCTGCGACGCGCATAGGTGTCAAGTACCCCGGCGGAGCGTCCAAATCTGAGCGGCGTTTTCTCGATTTTGTGATTGACGGAGAGTCGCTTTGGGAAAAAGTGGGTAAGCCAATAGACACGGTTTCGGTAATCTGTTTCGATTATTCGCGTGAAGAAACCGTTCAAGCGGTAAATCGGCTGCTCATGACTGAGAAGGCAGTGGTCCCCGGCGACAGACGTCCGTTATTCATCTGCTCAGAGTGTGGTGACATCGAATGTGGCACTGTGACAGCCTTCCTCGTCAGAAAGGGAGAGTCGATTGTCTGGAAAGATTTTGGGTTTTAGAACAACTACGAAGAGAATATCAGGCTCGAAGAGTACAAGCACCTCGGTCCGTTCACCTTCGATTGGAAACAGTATGAGTCGGCGCTCTTGCGGGCTGTCGGTAAGCTGAAACGGCGCGTGTCAACGACGTTGAGACACATGCTCACGGAATTTAGTGAGTTTTTTCATGTTAGTGGGACTGGTTTGTTGATCCACGCCTCGGTGGGTACGGCGGGAGGTCTCGGAGCGCTTCGCACGA
>Ga0210395_10000367_pt1 | contig 35485 bp, 38 predicted proteins | sample IncBWH4OmetaG_FD_150861 | JGI IMG/M metagenome (GOLD analysis project Ga0210395, IMG submission 150861) | Forest soil microbial communities from Barre Woods Harvard Forest LTER site, Petersham, Massachusetts, United States - Inc-BW-H-4-O ... | reverse complement strand
GCGCGCTTGACCACGAGGGGCGGTTTTTTCAGGTCAAGGGGCCGATCAACATCGCCCGTGCGCCGCAGGGCCACCCGGTCATCATCCAGGCGGGCGGATCTCCGGCGGGGCTCGAACTCGCGGCGCGCACGTCCGATGTCGTCTTTTCGGTCGTGCAGGAATTGGCCAGCGCCAAGACCGCCTATGCCGACCTCAAGGGCCGGCTCGCCAAATATGGCCGCAGCCCGGATCAGCTCGCGGTCTTGCCGGGCGTCATGCCGGTCATCGGCGCGACCGATGCCGAGGCCAAGGACAAATTGTCCCTGTTGCAAAGCTGGCTGACCCCGACCAATGCCGCGATCCTGGTGTCGGGGCGGATCGGCTATGACGTGTCCGGCCATCCGCTTGACGGGCCGGTGCCCGCGCCGCCGCCGGATGGCAGCAGCCGGACCTTTTCGCGGGTGCTGTTCGAAGCGGCACGGCGCCAGAACATGACCCTGCGCGACCTCTACAACCTGACCGCGGCGGCGCGCGGCCACTGGGTGATTTGCGGCACTCCGACGCATATCGCCGACATTCTCGATGAATGGTTCGTCGCGGGTGCGGCCGACGGGTTCAACATCCTGCCGCCCTATTTCCCCGGCGCGTTCGCCGATTTTGTCGATCTGGTCGTGCCGGAATTGCAGCGCCGAGGCCTCTACCGCCGCGACTACGACGGGACGACCTTGCGCGACCATTTCGGCCTCGCACGCGTGCCGACGCCGGGGCGGCCACGTCGCGCCGTCGGCGCGGACTGACGCGCGAGACGTGCTTGATCGACAACGTTTGGGAGGAACGCGATGAATGACGCCCTCGAAGGCGGCTGTGCTTGCAGCACGCTGCGCTACCGGCTCGGCTCCGCGCCGATGTTCGTGCATTGTTGCCACTGCCGCGATTGTCAGCGGCCAAACCGGCAGCGCCTTGTCCTCAACGCGCTGATTGAGACGAACCGCGTCACGGTCTTGTCGGGCGCCCCGAATCCGGTGGCGGTGCCGACCGACAGCGGCCGGCCGCACCGCATTTTTCGCTGCCCCGATTGTCAGACGGCGGTGTGGAGCGAGTATGGCGGGCTCTCGCAACTCCGGTTTGTGCGCGTCGGCACATTGGACGAGCCCGCCTCGCTGCCGCCCGACATCCACATCTATACCCGCTCGAAGCTGCCATGGGTCAGCCTGCCGGCCGGCATTCCCGCCGTTGACGCTTATTACGACTCGCGCCAGCTGTGGCCCGCCGCCAGCCTCGAGCGTCGACGGGCGATCTTGGGCTGACGAGGCTTGCAACACCGTCAACGATCGTAGAGCCGTTGGAGACCAGAGATGACCTTGCCCGCAGCGAGCCGCTTCCAATTCACCCCCGACCTTTCGGTATGCCGCGTTCTGAATGGGATGTGGCAGGTCTCGGGCGCGCATGGCCGGATCGACCGGGCGCGCGCGCTCGACGAGATGTTCGTCTATCACGATGCCGGCTTTACGAGTTGGGACCTCGCCGATCATTACGGCCCGGCCGAGGACTTCGTCGGCGAATTCCGCCGCCGCTTCGCCGTCCGCTATGGCGAGGGGCGGCTCGACGAGATTCAGGCCTTCACCAAATGGGTGCCGCATCCCGGCCGGATGACCCGCGCCGTTGTCGAAGGGGCGGTTGGCGTCTCGTTGTCGCGGATCGGCGTCGATCGGCTTGATCTGTTGCAATTCCACTGGTGGGATTACGCCGACCCCGGCTATCTCGACGCGCTGAAATATCTCGCCGATCTGCGCGACGACGGAAAAATCCGTCATCTCGGATTGACCAATTTCGACACCGAGCGTCTGCGCGTCATCGCCGAGCACGGCATTCGCGTAGTCTCGAACCAGGTGCAGTATTCGCTGGTCGACCGGCGACCGGCGGCTCGGATGGCCGCTTTTTGCCAGGAGCAGGGGATCGCGTTGCTCGCCTACGGCACCGTCCTCGGCGGATTGCTGGCGGAAAAATATGTCGGCCGTCCCGAGCCGCAGCGCGCCGAACTCGGCACCGCGTCATTGCAAAAATACAAGAACATGATCGACGCCTGGGGTGGGTGGGCCTTGTTCCAGGAACTGCTGGCGGTGCTCAAGCCGATCGCCGACAGATATCGCGTCGGCATCGCCAATCTCGGCATGCGCTATGTCCTCGACCAGCCCGCGGCGGCGGCGGTCATCGTCGGCGCGCGTCTCGGATCGGCTCAGCACATCGCCGACAATGCCCGCGTCTTTGGCTTTACGCTCGATCCCGCAGACTGTGCCGCGATCGACGCGGTGCTCGCGAAATCGCGCGACCTGATGCAGGTCATCGGCGACTGCGGCGACGAATATCGCTAGCGCCGGGCGGACGGTCGGGCATCGTCATGTATCGCATCGGGGTCGATGTCGGAGGCACCTTTACCGATCTCGTCGCGGTCGACGACGCCGGTCGCGCGGTTTTGGAAAAGGTGCCCTCCACCCCGGATGACCCATCGCAAGGAGTGCTCGACGGGCTCACCCGGCTGGCGCAAACGCTCGGCATCGACCGCGCGGCATTGCTGGCCGCGACCCAACGCATCGTCCACGGCACCACGGTTGCGACCAACGCCTTGTTGGAGCGCAAGGGGGCGCGGGTCGGGCTGCTGACGACCGAAGGCCATCGCGATGTGATCGAGATGCGCGAGGGGCTGAAGGACGACCGCTACAATTTGCGCATGCCGCCGCCGGAGCAGCTGGTGCCGCGCAGATTGCGGCTCGGCGTGCGCGAGCGAACGCGCGCCGACGGCAGGATCGAAACGCCGCTCGACCGTGCCTCACTCGACGCGGCGATCGCCGCGCTCAAACGCGAGCGGGTCGAGGCTGTGGCGGTGTGCTATCTGCACGCCTGGCGCGACCCCGGCCACGAACGGGCCAGCCGTGCCGCGGTCGAACGCGAACTCCCCGACGCCTATGTCTCGCTGTCGGCCGATGTCTTGGCGCAGATCAAGGAATTCGAACGGGTCTCGACGACCATCGTCAACGCCTATGTCGGCCCGGCATTGTCGCGCTATCTCGAACGGCTCGACGAGCGCCTCGCCGAGTCCGGCTATCGCGGGCCGACCTTGATCATCCAGTCGCATGGCGGGGTGTCGCCGATCGGCGACGCCGGGCGGCTCGCGGCGGGTGCGGTGTTGTCGGGGCCGGCGGGCGGCGTCGCCGGCAGCGTTCATGCGGCACGGCTTGTCGACGCAGCCAATCTGATCCCGTTCGACATGGGCGGAACCAGCACCGACATCTCGCTGATTGTCGACGGCAAGCCGAGCCTGGCGAACCATCGCCGCGTCGCCGGCCACACGATCGCATTGAACAGCCTCGACATCGCCAGCATCGGCGCCGGCGGCGGCTCGATCGCCCGGGTCGACGCCGGCGGCATCCTGCATGTCGGGCCGCGCAGCGCTGGTGCCGCACCCGGTCCCGCCTGCTATGGCGGCGGCGGGCACGAGGCGACGGTTACCGACGCCAATCTGGTGCTGGGCTATCTCGATCCCGCGAGTTTTCTCGGCGGCCGGCGACGGCTCGACCGTGCCGCCGCCGAAATGGCAATCGACGATATCGCCGCCGCGCTGGGCACCAGCCGGCTCGCCGCCGCTCAGGGCATCCACCGCGTCGTCAACACGACGATGGCCGAGGGTGTCAGGCTGGTTTCGGTGCGTCGCGGCGTCGATCCGCGGCATTTCGCGCTCTTTGCGTTTGGCGGCGCCTCGGGACTTCACGCCACCCAAATCGCCCGCCAGCTCGACCTCGCGCGGGTGATCGTGCCGCGCGTGGCGCCGGTGTTGTCGGCGTGGGGGATGCTGGCGACCAATCTGCGCTTTGAGGTGTCGCGGACCCATATCGGCGACACCCGCTCGCTCGACGGCGCCGCGGTGCGCCGGCTGTTCGACGAGATCGAGGCCGAGGGCATCGCACGGCTGAGCGCCTCGTTCGACGGCCCGGCGCAGGTCGCGCGTTCGGCCGACATGCGTTATGGCGAGCAGGTCTTCGAGATCACGGTGGCGTTGGACGGCGTCGATTGGGCCGCGGCCGACCCGTTGCCCGCCATCGTCGAACGCTTTCATCGCCGCCACGAGGAGCTCTACACCTACGCGCTGCGCGACCAGGAAACCGTTCTCGTCAACGCCCGAGTCGCGGTTTCCGGCATTCTTTCCGCGTTGCCGCAGGAGCCTCGCCTGCCCGAGGCTGCGCCGTCGGTAGCGTGCGCCGAGCGCAAGATCTGGCTCGGCGATTGGGTCACGGCACCGGTCTGGGATTTCGAGGCGCTGTCCCCCGCTCAGGTGATTGCCGGGCCGGCGATCGTCGAGTCGGCGATGACGACTATCCTGCTACACCCGGACGAGCGAGCGGTGGTCACGCCGCTCGGCTGGCTCGACATCGCCGTGCCATAGCCGGGCTGGCCATCAGGGCCGCGCGGGCGGCTGGTATCCCAAAGCTCTTGCTCCCATTTCCGTGAAAAGAATCCAGGAAGTGTGATCTGGTTCACATTGGCCAAGCTGGGCGGACCCCAGCTTGGCCTCGATCGGCGGACGAATTTTTGACGCTCCGCCCGAGCGATCTCCGGAGAGCAAGATGTTTAATGTTTCAAATGCCGCCTTGCGGGCGGGCTCGCTGCTGCTGTTGCTCCAGGGCGCGACCGGGCCTCCGGCCTATGCCGGCGAGCGCCACGTCCTATTGACCAACAACACCCACGAGCCGATCGTCGAAATCTACGTCTCGGATCTCGGCGCCGGGAATTGGCAAGCCGATCTGTTGGGTGCGGACTTCTTGCCCCCAGGCGAATCCGTGCTCGTCGATATCGATGTTCGTAACGATCGGTGCCGCGTCGACGTCAAAACCGTTCTCGACGATGGGTCCGATCTCGTCGCTCGCGGCGTCAATGTCTGCCGCAATGATGGCGACGCAGTGTCGCTGCGCTGACTTGCGCGGTCTGCCCTATGGAGCAGAGCGGGTACGGGAGCGGGGAACGCGGCGCTGCGCTTCGTGGCGCAAGAGGTAGACGCCGGTCAGGGTCACGATCACCGCACCGCAGGCGACCGCGGCTGTGGGCACCTCGCCCCATACCAGAAAGCCGAGGACCGAGCCCCAAATCAGCGCCATGTAATTGAACGGCGAGACCGCCGCCGCCGGTGCGTAGTAGAGGGCCTGGGTCGTCCAGTATTGCGAAATCCCGCCGATCAAACCGATCGAGCAGAACAGCGCGAGGTCGAGCGGGCCGGGTGTGACCCAATAAAACGGCAATACCGGCAGCGCGCCGAGGGTCATGAACAGCGCCGTGTAGAAGACGATCGACGCCGTCGATTCGGTCCGCGTCAGCCCGCGCACCGCCAAGGTGCCAAAGGCGTTGCAGGCGGCGCATAAGAGGGCGCAAACCACGCCGGCCCAATTGCCGGCTTCGCTCGGCCGCGCCATGACGAGCACCCCGGCAAACCCGACCGAAACCGCGATCCAGCGCTCGCGACTAACCCGCTCCTTGAGAAGCGGCCACGACAACGCGGTCAGAAATAGCGGTGCGGCAAACGTCAATGCGATCGCATCGGCCAAGGGCAGCAGGTGAAACGCGAAAAACGAGGCGACGTTGGACCCGCCCCAGATCGCCGCGCGGCCGAATTGCGCGCCGAGCCGGTTGGTGCGCAATACCCGAACCCCGCCGGCGCGCGCGACCAAGAGATAGGACGGCAGCAAGGCGACGGCGCTGCGGAAAAACACCAGCATCGGGATCGGGTAGGTCTGTGCCAGCCATTTGCCGATCGCGTTCTGAAACGAAAACAGAAAGACCGAGGCGATCATGTAGAGAATGCCGAGCCGGACGTCGTCGGCCCGCGGCGCCGTGCCGCTTGCGCGAACCATGGCGGCTCAGAACTGGTCGGGATCAAACCCGAGCACCGTGGCTCCGCCAAGCGCGCCGGCCGAGCATCCCTCGGCCCGTTCAAGGAAATGCTCGGCAAAAAACCGCGCGGTTCCGATCTTTGCGGCGAGAAACGCGGCGTCGCCGATATTGACCGTGAGGCGGCGCGAGGCGGCGAGCGCCTGGCGCGCGATCAGCCAGCCGGCGCAGACGATGCCGAACTGTTCGAGATAGGGCGCCGAGCCCGCCGCCGCCTCGGCCGCTACTGTCTCGACTAGGCGAATGGTCGTGGTCTTGAGCGCTGCCGTCCCGTGTTGCAGCGCCCGAAAGATCGCGGAGAGATCCGAATGATCGGCCCCGCGGGCGTGCTCCAGCTCCGTCAAGGTCGCATCGATGTCGTCAAACAGCGCGAGCGCCGCCGCGCCCCGATCGCGGAGGAGCTTGCGGCCGACGAGGTCGTTTGCCTGGATGCCGTTGGTGCCCTCGTAGATCGGCGCGATGCGCGCGTCGCGCCAATGCTGCGCCGCCCCGGTCTCCTCGATATAACCCATGCCGCCATGCACCTGGACGCCGATCGAGGCGACGGCGACGCCCATATCGGTGCACCACGCCTTGACCACCGGGATCAGCAAATCGGCGCGCCCTTGGGCGCGGGCGCGCTTCGCCGGGTCGGGATCGCGGCGGGCATGGTCGACCGCCGCCGCGGCGTAATAGGCGAGCCCCCGCATCGCTTCGGTCGCCGCACGCATCGACAGCAGCATGCGCCGGACATCGGGGTGGTGGATGATCGGCAATGGCCCGGCATCGGGTGGAGCATCGAGCGGCCGGCCCTGAATGCGGGCGCGGGCAAAGTCACGGGCCTGCTGATAGGCGCGCTCGGCGATCGCGACACCCTGCACGCCGATATTGAGGCGGGCGTTGTTCATCATCGTGAACATGTATTCGAGCCCGCGGTTTTCCTCGCCGATGCGCCAGCCGACAGCATCCTCATAGGCGAGCACGCAGGTCGGCGAGGCGTGGATCCCGAGCTTGTGTTCGAGGCCGAGGGTGCGGATCTGGTTGCGCCGGCTCGGCCGACCTTGCTCGTCGGGTAGAAATTTCGGCACCAGAAACAACGAGATACCGTGACTGCCGGATGGTGCGGTGGGGATGCGGGCCAGCACAGCGTGGACGATGTTCGACGCCATGTCGTGGTCGCCATAAGTGATGAATATCTTCTGTCCGGTGATCCGGTAATGACGGCCCCATTCCACCGAGCGGGCCGGCACGGCGCGGGTGGTCAGCGCGCCGAGATCGGAGCCCGCCTGCGGCTCGGTCAAGTTCATTGTGCCGGCCCACTCGCCGCGCACGAGCGGCCCGAGATAGCCCCGGCGCTGCGCCTCGGTGCCGTAGGCCTGCAGCAATTCGATCGCGGCGAGGGTCAATAGCGGGCACAGCGCAAACGCCATGCACGCCGAATTCCACATCTCGGTGACCGGTGTGGCGAGCGCCAACGGCAAGCCCTGCCCGCCATGATCCGGGTCGGCGGCAAGCCCGCCCCAGCCGGCTTCGACATAGCGGGAATAGCCCACGCGGAACCCGGGCGGGGTGCGCACGACACCATTTTCGAGGACGCTGCCGATGCGGTCGGCGGGCTGGTTCAGCGGCGCCAGCTCGGCCTCGGCGAATTTCGCCGCCTCGCCGAGGACCGCGTCGACAAGATCGCGATCGACCGCCTCGTAGCCGGGCAGCGCCGCGACCTCGCCAATCCCCGAAATCTCTTGCAATACAAATCGCATATCGGCAATCGGGGCAGCGTAAGTCATCGGAGTCCCTCGCCGTGTGTGCCTGGAGTTATCGCGTCTCAGCGCCGAAGGTTACCGCATTCCGCTCCCAAGCGGGAGGCGGACCCGCCGACGCCACCCGCACTTTCCCCGATCCCGATCGGGGGCGAGCGACATGCGGAGGCGTCGGGCGGTGTCGAGGTCGGGTTGATCGTCGCCAGGTCTGTGTTGCGGGTTTGCTCGGCGCGAAAGGGCGGCAGCGCCCAGCCCGCAAGATCATCGCCTCCCTCGGCGGGTTTCTTACCTTTCACGGCACCTGCGAAAGGCCGCCGCGGCGCCGGTGCGGCACAACAAAAATCGAGCCGGCGGCCGAATCTTGGCCGCCGCCGCGATGGCCGGCCAGCGTGCCGCGAGGAGTGCGGCCTTATCCCAAACGCCAAAGAACTCCACCCGGCGGCCAGGATGAACGAGGTCACCCGGCGATCTTTGAGGGCTTGAAGCTCGTGGTTGCGGGTCAGCATGCGCCGATCGCCGGAGATTACGGCGCTCCCCCCTGATTGTTGTGCAAGCGCGGCAATCCAGGCGCGATCGTCTGCGCCGCGCTCGACCAGATCGAGCAAGTAACAAACCTCGTCTCCCTCCAGAGAGGCGAGCGCCTAGCAGCCTGTCGGACTGGAGTATGGCTGATCGAGGGCTGGAACCCCGAGTTGCGTCGACAGCGCGAGGCTGAACGGGTTGGAGACTTGGCGGAGGGTTGCGGGCTGACCCGGCGGCGCTTGAATCACAATTGCCCAATGCTCCCTCAGCGGGTAACGAGGGCGAAGAAACATCCCAAGGGCGGCCTATGACCGAGCGCTGGTCGTCGCCTCCTGCGCGGGGGGTGCGGATCGAAACCACGGCGGCCCCTTGTTGTTGGGGTCGGAATAGCCCTGCAAAACCCAGATATTCGGGGAATTAACCGTCAGCAGCAGATCGTCATGCGTTTGCAGGTGAAAGGCTCGGGAATTGGCGGGTGCCGCGACAAAATTTACGGTTCGCGGCTGCCGTGGGTCGCTCACATCGACGATGGTGAAGCCGTCGCTGAACATGTGGCCGATATGGGGTGGCCCTTGTGGACCATGATTTGGACGCCGTCGCCGCGCCCGCCCTGGTCGCTGCTGCCGACAAAAGCGATGTTACGCGCCGAGACCGGGATCATCGTGCGGCTCCCCCGCCGCCCGGGTTCCGCTCGAAATATTCGAGGTCCTCGGGCCGCGGCTTCCAGCCGAGGTTGCTCGGCTATTCCTTGGTCCGGCCGGACATGCCGTCGCCATAACGCACGCGGAACAGCAAGGTGCGCTGCCCGCCGTTGACGTATTCGTGAAGCTCGCCGCGGGGGTGGACGACAAACGATCCAGGCGCGATCGAGATTGTTTCGGTCGGAGTCCGCATCGTGCCGCCGCCTTCGAAGCAGAAATAGATTTCGGTCGCGTCGGGATGGCAGTGATAGGGGCTGGTCTGCCCCGGTTCCCAGCAGGCGACCGTTACATCGCCCTCGCCGGTGGTGCCGAGCACCTTTTCCATGTGCTTTTTCGGGTCGAAAACCTGCTCGGCCTTCAAATTGAAACTGTACATTACAGCCCCCTCCGCAAATTGTCCGCAACCTAGACCGCGCATCGCCGGCCAGCAACAAAGCCGCATCGGATCGAACTGGACGAGGCGGCGTATCGGGGCCATAGCTCTGTTCGGCCGAACGTGCGGAGGAACCAATGACCCAGGCGAGCCGCTTTCGCGAATTGCTACACCGGGACGGCATGGTGGTGGCCCCCGGCGCCTATGACTGCATCACCGCCAAGTTGATCGCAAAGGCCGGGTTCGAGGCTGTCTACATGACCGGCGCCGGCACCGCGGCGATGCTCGGCTATCCCGATTTCGGCTTGGCGACCATGTCGGAGATGGTCGGCAACGCCCGGCGTATCGCCGCCGCCGTCGATCTGCCGGTGATCGCCGACGCCGATACCGGCTACGGCAACGAACTCAATGTCTTCCGCACGGTGCGCGAATACGAGACCGCCGGGGTTGCCGGCATCCACATCGAAGACCAGGGTTTTCCCAAGAAATGCGGCCATCTCGACGACAAGGAGATCGTGCCGCGCGAGGATTGGCTGGCCAAGATCCGTGCCGCCGCGGCGCCCCGCCGCGACCGCGACTTCGTGATCATCGCCCGCACCGATGCGCGCGCCGTCGCCGGCTTTGACGAAGCAATCGGGCGGGCGAATGCCGCCCTCGCCGCCGGCGCTGAAATGGCCTTTGTCGAGGCGCCGCAAACCGTGGATGAAGTCGCGGAGGTGCCGCGCCTGGTCAAGGGACCGTGCCTGCTCAACGTCGTCTATGGCGGCAAGACGCCGGATGTCGACCTGCGCGAAGCCGCGGCGATGGGTTACAAACTCGCGATCGTGCCCGCCCTCTTGATACAATGCGTCGTCGGCATCTGCGAGGAAAAGCTCGCGGAGTTAAAGGCGATCCACCGCCACCCGTTGCCACCCAATAAGATGACGGTGCGCGAGATGTTCCAGCGCGTCGGCGCCGACGAATGGGACGCCCGCCGCAGCCAATTCCGCGCCGCGCCCCCCACCCGCGCCGCGGCGGAATAACGCTACTCAAACAAATCGGGGCGATGCGATCGCGGCCGCTGTTCTCTCCCTCGCCCCGCCTGCGGGGGCAGGGCCGAGGCGAGGGGTCGCTGCTCGTCGATCGCGTTCTCTATCGCGACGGGCTGGTCCTGGTGATCGACAAACCGGCCGGGATCGCGGTGCATCCCGGCCCGGGCGGCGGGCCCAATCTCGAAAGCGGGTTCGATGCCCTGCGCTTTGGCCTGCGGCACCCTCCGGCGCTGGCCCATCGGCTCGACCGCGATACCAGCGGCTGCCTGGTCCTGGGCCGCCATCCAAAGGCATTGCGGCGGCTCGGCGCATTGTTTGCCGAAGGAAAGGTTGAAAAGATCTACTGGGCGGTCGTCGACGGGCGCCCGCCACGGGGCGAGGGCCGGGTCGAAGCCGGGCTCAACAAACTCACCCGCGGCAGCGGCTGGCGAATGGTCGTCGACTCGGCTGGCCAGCGGGCGATCACCGACTACCGCGTGCTTGGCGCCGCCGACGGCCGCGCTTGGCTCGAATTGCGCCCGCGCACCGGACGCACCCATCAGGTCCGCGTCCACTGCGCGGCCCTCGGCTGCCCGGTCGTCGGCGATCCTGTCTACGGCCGAGGAGATAACAGGCCGCTGCTGCTCCACGCCCGCGCCGTCGCCGTGCCGCTCTACCCGGCAAAGCCGCCGATCGCGGTCACCGCTCCGCCGCCGTTGCACATGCTCGGCGCGCTCGCGCGGCTCGGCTATGATCCCGCCGCAGCAGATCGGGTGGAGTTGGATTGAAGTGGCCGGCGCCGAAGTCCAGATACGGCGTTTGCTGCCGGCGGATGCCGCGCTGTATCGCGAGATCCGGCTGGAGGCGCTGACACTTGTGCCCGAAGCCTTCAGCAGCACTTTTGCCGCAGAAAGTGTCGAGCCGCTGAGCTGGTTCGCGGCCCGGCTCGATCGCGCCGTGGTGTTCGGCGCCGTCGCCGACGGCGATCTGCTCGGCATTGCCGGCTTCTTCGCCAAGCAGGGCCGCAAGGAGGCGCACAAGGGCGCGCTGTGGGGCATGTATGTTCGGCCGAATGCGAGACAGCGTGGTGTCGGCCGGCGGCTCGTCGAGGCGGTCATCTACCATGCACGGCGGCATGTCGAACTACTGCAATTGAGCGTGGTCAGCGGCAACGAGCCGGCTCGGCGGCTTTATGCCGAACTGGGCTTTGTCGAATACGGGATCGAGAAGAACGCATTGCAAGAGGACGGGCGTTATTGGGATGAGATATTGATGGCAAAACCGCTTTCGCCGGACGAGATAACCCGCTGATGATCGAGCGCTACAGCCGCCCCGAGATGACCCGGATCTGGGCGCCGGAAAACCGGTTCCGAATATGGTTCGAGATCGAGGCCCATGCCTGCGACGCGCAGGCGGCACTCGGCGTCATACCGCAGAGTGCCGCGCGCGCGGTGTGGGAGCGCGGCGCCTTCGAGGTCGAACGCATCGACGAAATCGAGCGCGAGACGCGCCACGACGTGATCGCCTTTCTGACCAACCTCGCCGAGCATATCGGCCCCGAGGCGCGTTTCCTGCACCAGGGCATGACCTCGAGCGACGTGCTCGACACCTGCTTTGCGGTGCAGCTGAAGGACGCTGCCGAGCTGTTGCTCGCCGGTCTCGATGCGCTGCTGGCGGCGCTGAAGCGGCGCGCCCTCGAGCACAAATACACGCCGACCGTCGGCCGCAGCCACGGCGTCCATGCCGAGCCGACGACCTTTGGCCTCAAGCTTGCCGGGCACTACGCCGAATTCGCCCGAAACCGCGACCGGCTCGTCGCCGCCCGCGAGGAGATCGCGACCTGCGCGATTTCGGGTGCGGTCGGCACCTTTGCCAATATCGACCCGGCAGTCGAGGCTCATGTCGCCAAAAAGCTCGGCCTCGAACCCGAGCCGATCTCGACCCAGGTGATCCCGCGCGACCGTCACGCGCACTATTTTATGACCTTGGCGCTGATCGCCGCCGGCATCGAGCGGCTGGCGACCGAGATCCGCCATTTGCAGCGCACCGAAGTGCGCGAGGCCGAGGAGTATTTCTCGCCGGGGCAAAAGGGCTCCTCGGCGATGCCGCACAAGCGCAACCCGGTGCTCGCCGAGAATTTGACCGGGCTCGCGCGCCTCGTCCGCTCGACGGTCGTGCCGGCGCTCGAAGACGTGGCGCTGTGGCACGAGCGCGACATCTCGCATTCCTCGGTCGAGCGGGTCATCGCCCCCGACGCGACGATCGCCCTCGATTTCGCGCTGGCCCGGCTGACCGGGCTGGTCGACCGGCTGGCGGTCTATCCCGAACGCATGCGCGAGAACCTCGAATCCTTGGGCGGGCTTGTCGACTCACAGCGCGTGCTGCTGGCGCTGACCCAAGCCGGCATGAGCCGCGAGGAAGCCTACGCCGTGGTCCAGCGCCACGCGATGGCGGCGTGGCATGGCGATGGCCGTTTCGCCGATCTGCTGAAGCGCGACCCCGACATCGCCCGCCTGCTCGACCCACAGACGATCGACGGACTGTTCGATGCCACCTATCATCAGAAGCATGTCGATACCATCTTTCGCCGCGTCTTCGGCGAATAACCAACTACCAGGAGAAACCCATTGAGCTCGTTACGCCGCCGCGACGGACCTCGGATCAAATACACCGCCGATGACGCGGGGCCGTACGATACAATTGCGATCGAGAAACTGACGCCGATCATCGGCGCTGAGATCGACGGGATCGACCTGGCGCAGCCGCTCGGCAACCGCCAGATCGACGAGTTGCACCGCGCGCTCGCCGAGAACCTTGTGATCTTTTTCCGCGACCAGCAACTGAGCGAGGACCAGCACTTGGCGTTCGGCCGGCTGTTCGGCGAGCTGCATATTCATCCGGCTGCCCCTTCGGTCGCGGGCAAGCCCGAATTGATGATCATCCACGCCGACAAGGACAGCCCACGCGCCAATGGCGAGGGCTGGCACAGCGACGTGTCGTGCGACACCGCGCCGCCGATGGGCAGCATCCTCTACATTAGAAAATGCCCGCCATATGGCGGTGACACCCTGTTCGCCAGCATGTACGCTGCCTATGACGCGCTGTCGGATCGGATGAAAGCCTATCTCGACGGGCTGACCGCCGAGCACAGCGGCGACCACTATCGCGGCCAGTACGCGAATTACGGCATCGCCGACAAGGCGGAATACCCGCGCGCCGAGCATCCGGTCGTGCGCACCCACCCGGTGACCGGGAAGAAGGCGCTCTATGTCAACAAGGGCTTTACCCGCCGCATCATTGGCATTCCGCTCGACGAGAGCGAGGGCATCCTCGACTATCTATACGAGCACATGGCGAACCCACTCTTCCAATGCCGGTTCCGCTGGCAGGAAAACTCGATCGCCTTTTGGGACAATCGCTGCGTCCAGCACCACGCGATGTGGGACTACTGGCCCCACACCCGCTCGGGCAACCGGGTTACGGTCAGGGGCGACCGCCCGGTCTAGGTGTTATTCCTTCAGCAATTGCTGCCGGGCCTGTGCGGCGAAGTGATCGAATTCGAATTGGACGCGCGCCGGGGTGATGGCCGGCTCCTTGGCGGCGAGATCGGCGACGAGTTTGCTAACGACGCGCTCGTCGCCATGCGGCTCGAACTGCGCCGCGACGACCTCCCTGGCATAGGCCTCAGCCGCCTCGCCAATGAGGCCGAGAAGCCCCGCCGCCCACAGACCGAGCATCCGGTTGCGCCGCGCGGTGGCCTTGAAGCGCAATTCCTCGTCGTGCTTGAACCGGATTTCGAATTCCTTTTCGCGCTCGGCAAAACTGGGCATCGCTGGCTTTATCCCAAGTACTCCGCTCCACCTCGATATGGACCGATCGCCATGCGCCGGCAAGGCAGGAATATGGCGGGTTGAATGTGCACCGTGGTGATCCTGCGCCGGCCGGATGACCGCTGGCCGGTGCTGATCGGAGGCAATCGCGACGAGATGATCGACAGGCCATGGCAGATGCCGGGCCGGCATTGGCCCGATCGGCCCGAGGTGGTGGCCGGGCTCGATGTCCTCGCCGGCGGCTCGTGGCTTGGCATCAACGATTGGGGTGTGGCCGCCGCGGTGCTCAACCGGACCGGCTCGCTCGGACCGGCTCCCGGCCTGCGCTCGCGCGGCGAACTGGTTCTTGAAGCACTCGACCACGCCGACGCCGTCGACGCCGCCGAGGCGTTGTCCCATCTCGAGCCCGAGGCCTATCGGACCTTCAATTTGATCATCGCCGACGAGCGCGACGGGTTTTGGCTGCGTCACGCCGGCCGCCGCCGCATCGAGGTCCACCCGTTGCCGGAGGGGCTGTCGCTGATCGCCGCCGGCGATGTCAACGATCTTGGCACCCGGCGCCTCGAACTGGCGCTGCCGGCGTTCCGCGCCTGGCCGGTGCCGCGACCCGATCAAGGGGATTGGAGCGCCTGGCAGCAGCTTCTCGGCAGCGCGCGAGCGCCGCCGGGCGAACCGGCGACGGCGGCGATGCGGTTTCGCACCGACGGCTACGGCACCGTGTCGAGCGCGCTGATCGCGCTGCCGGCGCGCGGTGAAGCCGAGCTTCGGCCGGTGTTCCGCTTTGCCTCATGGCTGCCGCAAGAGACGCCGTGGCAGGATGTCAGCCTCGCCTGACGGGCGGCGGCGCGGTGTTGCCCCGCCCAAGGACGACCGCTATATCGAAGGCTGATCGATCCCGCTGGCGGGAGTTGCGATGAAAGCGCGCGTCCATGTGAGTCTGAAATCGGGTGTGCTCGACCCGCAAGGCAAGGCGATCGGCAATGCGCTGGCATCCTTGGGCTTCACCGGAATCGGCGAGGTGCGGCAGGGCAAGCTGATAGAACTCGACCTCGACGAAACCGACCCATCGCGCGCCCGTGCCCGGGTCGAGAGGATGTGTAAGGATCTGCTGGCGAACCCGGTGATCGAGGATTACGCGATCGAGCTGTGTTGAGGTATCGATATGAGAGCAGCGGTCGTCATCTTTCCGGGCTCGAACCGCGAGCGCGATGTGTGCATGGCGCTGAAGCGCGCGACGGGCCACGAGCCCGTGCGGATCTGGCATCGCGAAACCAGCCTGCCCGAGACCGATCTGATCGTCCTGCCCGGCGGCTTTGCTTATGGCGACTATTTGCGCTGCGGCGCGATGGCGGCGCATTCCCCCGTTATGCGCGAGGTGCGCGCGCGGGCGGACCGCGGCGTGCCGGTGCTCGGCATCTGCAACGGCTTTCAAATCCTGACCGAAGCCGGGATTCTGCCCGGCGCATTGCTGCCCAACCGGTCCCTGCGCTTCACTTGCCGCGACATCCACCTGCGCGTCGAAAACAGCCAGACGATCTTTACCTGCGGCTACGAATCCGGGCAGACGATCCGGGTGCCGGTGGCGCACCAGGACGGCAACTACACTGCCGATCCCGACACTCTCGACCTGATCGAAGGCGAAGGCCGGGTCGCGTTCCGCTACTGCGCGTCCGATGGCAGCCTCGATGGCGACGCCAATTTCAACGGCTCGGCGCGGGCGATTGCAGGCATCTTCAATGAAAGCCGAACCGTGCTCGGGCTGATGCCGCATCCCGAAAATGCGACCGACCCGCTGCTCGGCGGCACCGGCGGAACCGCCTTCTTCGCCGGCCTGGCGAGCGCGCTGCAGTAGTTCCGTTGGGGATGTTGGTGGACGCAACAGCTTTCCCTCTCCCCCCGCCTGCGGAGGGAGAGGGAAATCGCTATAGTCGCTTCACATGACGGCGGGCGGCGGCGACGTCACCGCGGCTCTGGCAGTCGAACATGGGCTGACCGAAGCTGAGTTCGACCGTGCCTGCGCCATTCTGGGCCACATCCCCAACATGACCGAGCTCGGCGTCTTCTCGGCGATGTGGAGCGAGCACTGCTCGTACAAATCATCGAAAATCTGGCTCAAGACCCTGCCGACCGCGGGTCCGCGGGTGATCTGCGGGCCGGGCGAGAATGCCGGAATCGTCGATATCGGCGACGGCGACGCGGTCGTCTTCAAGATCGAGAGCCACAACCACCCGTCCTTCATCGAGCCCTATCAGGGGGCGGCGACCGGGGTCGGCGGCATCCTGCGCGACGTGTTCACGATGGGCGCCCGGCCGATCGCGATCCTCGACTCGCTGCGCTTTGGCAGCCCGGAGCATCCGCGCACCCGCCATCTTCTCGCCGGCGTCGTCGCCGGGATCGGCGGCTACGGCAATTGCGTCGGTGTCCCGACGGTCGGTGGCGAATGCGAGTTTGACCCGTCCTATGACGGCAACATCCTGGTCAACGCGATGTGCGTCGGGCTCGCCCGCACTGACCGGATCTTTTATTCGGCCGCGGCAGGCCCCGGCAACGCCGTCGTCTATGTCGGCGCCAAGACCGGGCGCGACGGCATCCATGGGGCGACGATGGCCTCGGCCGAGTTCGGCGGCGACGCCTCAGGGGCTCTTGGCGAAAAGCGGCCGACGGTTCAGGTCGGCGACCCGTTTACCGAGAAATTATTGATCGAGGCCTGCCTCGAATTGATGCAGGGGGACGCGATCGTCGCGATCCAGGACATGGGTGCCGCCGGGCTGACCTCGTCCGCGGTCGAGATGGCCGGCAAGGGCGGGCTCGGCATCGAACTCGACCTCGACCGCGTGCCGGTTCGCGAAACCGCGATGACGGCCTACGAGATCATGCTCAGCGAGAGCCAGGAGCGGATGCTGATGGTTCTCCGCCCCGGCAGCGAGGCCGAGGCGCGCGATATCTTCGAGAAATGGGAGCTCGATTTCGCGGTCATCGGTCATGTCACCGAGACCGGGCGGCTGGTTCTGCGGATGAACGGCAAAGTCGCGGGCGACATCCCGGTCGGCCCCTTGGTCACCGCGGCGCCGGTCTACGAGCGGCCGTGGCGGCGCGCCGATCCCGAGCCCAACATCGACCCCGCCTCGCTGCCCGACCGCGACGCGCTCGCCGCCCTGGAACAGCTGATCGCCGCCCCGGCGCTCGCCTCGAAGCGCTGGATCTGGGAGCAATATGACCACCTCGTCATGGGCAACACGGCCGCGCGCCCAGGCGGCGACGCCGCGATCGTCAGGGTCGGCGAAAAGAAGGCGCTGGCCTTGGCGACCGATTGCACGCCGCGCTACTGCCGCGCCGACCCGGTGCGCGGCGGAGCCCAGGCCGTCGCCGGGAGCTGGCGCAACCTGACCGCGACGGGCGCGTTGCCGTTGGCGCTGACCGACAACTTGAATTTCGGCAATCCAGAACGGCCCGAGATCATGGGCCAGTTCGTCGGCGCGGTGGAAGGCATGCGCGAGGCGTGCCTGGCGCTCGACTACCCGGTCGTGTCCGGCAACGTCTCGCTCTACAACGAGACGAGCGGCCGGGCGGTCCTGCCCACGCCGGTCATCGGCGGCGTCGGCCTGATCGCCGACGCACGCGGAGCGGTCGATCTTGCCCTCAAAGCCGACGGCAATTTGTTGATCCTGATCGGCGACACCCGCGGCCATGTCGGCGCCTCGCTTTATCTGCGAGAGATCGAGGGCAGCGAGGCCGGACCGCCGCCGCCCGTCGACCTCGCCGCCGAGCGCCGCAACGGCGATTTTGTGCGCGCCGAGATCGGCGCCGGGCGGGTCGCCGCGTGCCATGACGTCTCGGATGGCGGGCTTCTTGTCGCGCTGGCCGAGATGGCGATGGCCGGGGAACGCGGCGTCGCCCTCGATCCGCTGCCGAGCGATCCGCCGTGCATCGCGTATCTCTTTGGCGAGGACCAGGCCCGCTATCTGCTCGAAACCGCGGACCCGGCGACGGTGCTCGCCGCCGCCCGGGCCGAGGGTATTTCGGCTCGCGCCGTCGGCACGGTCGGCGGGGTCGCGTTGACACTTCCCGGTGCTGGTGCCATATCCGTTAACGCGCTGAAGACCGCGAACGAGGCTTGGTTGCCGGGCTATATGGAGCAGAATTGAGCGAGGGGAACGGGCAAATGGCGATGGACGCGGCGATGATCGAGCGGCTGATCAAGGAAAGCCTGCCGGACGCGCAAGTCTCGATCGAGGATTTGCGCGGCGACGGCGATCATTACGCCGCCCACGTCGTTTCAACCGCATTTCGCGGCAAGACCCGGGTCCAACAGCATCAAATGGTGTATCAAGCCTTGCGCGGCAGAATGGGCAACGAGCTTCACGCACTGGCGCTGCAAACCGGCGCCCCCGAGGAATGAGGCTCGGCGTCGCTACCCGGCGTTTTCGCAATCGAGGAACAAGATCATGGACATTACGGTTCAGGACCGCATCCAGCAGGAAATCACCGGCACCCCGGTGGTGCTTTTTATGAAGGGCTCGCCGGTCTTTCCGCAATGCGGGTTTTCGGCGGCGGTCGTGCAGATCCTGAGCCAGCTCGGGGTCAAGTTCAAAGGGGTCGATGTGCTATCGGACCCGCAAATCCGCCAGGGGGTCAAGGAGTTCTCAAACTGGCCGACGATCCCGCAGCTCTATGTCAAAGGCGAATTCGTCGGCGGCTGCGACATCGTCCGCGAGATGTTCGAGACCGGCGAATTGCAGCAGGTTCTCGAAGAAAAGGGCGTCCCCGTCCGGGCTTAGCGCCGCCCGCGGCTTAATCGGCGGGCGCGGGAGCGAGCCGCGCCGGATCGAGCCGGAAGATCAGCGGAAAGAACGGATAGCGCCACGGCAGGTGGCGGGCTCCGGCTTCGGAGACGCACCAAAGCTGCCCCTGTCGATCGAAGGCGATCCCCTCGATGCCGGCCGGCACGCGGTATCTCGCCTCGAACCGTCCGGTGGTGCGGTCGAGTTTGTCGAGAAAGCCCCAGCCGATGTCGCTGCGCGCAACCCACAGCGCGCCTTCCGGGGCCACTGCGGCGCCTTGCCCGTAGGTCGGGATCGGCACAACCGCGGATGCCATGCTGGTGGTCAGCGTAGAGCCGGTGGCCAGAGCGTAGATGGCGGCGAGGTCGAATTTGCTGAACGTCGCCGGTCGTTCTTCCTGATAGTCGCCAATCCAGATCGCGCCTTTGCTTGACGCCGCAAACGCTCCCTTGAGCCCGCGGCCGAGCCGAAAGACGCGGGCGTCCGCGGCACCGCCGTTCAGCGCCTGCTCGAGGTTGAACTCGAACAAGGTATGCGTGTCGGCGACGAACAGCCTGCCGCCGGCATACGCCAGGCCGCCGGCGTGACCGCAGGGACGCGGGACATCGAAATGTCCGGTCTCGGCTCCGGTCTCGGGATCGATGCGAAACACCCGGCAGGGCCCGCGGAATTGCCACGCGCCGCGGCTCCGATAGGCCGAAACAAAGATGTCGCTTCCGGCCAGCGTCAGTCCTTGCGGGTCCCAGCTGGCGTCCAGCCCCGGCAGCCAAATCATCCGGTCGATCGCGGCCTGGTTTGGGGCGGCGTCGATGACCGCCGGGCCATAGGTCGGCCTCTGCCCGCGAATCAACGAGTCTATCGCATCGGGTTTCGGCGAGATGGCACACGCCAGGATCAGCGCAAGCGCCGCGGCAACGCGCGCCACCCGCCGTATCGATGCCTTGGGCCACGCCGCCGCGGCACTATCGCCGGTCATCATCGCGGTACGATGGCGACCGATGCAGCGGCGGCGAGCCGACTGACACGGCCCCCGTCGCCGGTCTCATCCGGCGGGCGGTCTGGCGGCTTGCATCGACGGAAGTTGCTCAAACGCCTCGGACCAGGCCGCGAGCTTGGGATGGCGGTGGCGCCAGCCGTCCTCCGGGAAGCGGAGATCGAGGTAGCCGAAGATGCATCCGATCGCGATATGTCCGATCGTGAGCGGCCCCGACAGATCATCGAGCTCGACCGCGGCTAGCCCTAGATGCCCTTTGCGCATCTGACCGCCGGTCCAACCGCTCCAACGTTTGTCTTCGGGCCGCGCAGTCTCGTACGCGCACAGAATTGTTGAATCGAGGATGCCGTCGGCCAGGGCCTGCTTGGCGCAATGCCGCCCGTCGCGCCGGTCCGGGAAAGAGTTTACGCCCGGTTGCCATATCGTCGAGGTATTCGCCGATGACTGGAGAATTGAACAGCACTTACCCCTCATCGGTCGTGAGGCTCGGGACCTTATCAGGGCTTCTCGAGAGCTAGTGCATCGTTGCCCCGAAGCGGACTGAGTGAGGTTGGCACCAGTCCGATGCGGTCGACGAGCCCGTGTTCGTGCGCCGCACCATGACCTTGCGTTCAAAAGGGGATCGAGGAGCGTGGCGGAGCTTGATGTCCAATCTCCGGGAAACGCATCAGATCAACTGAGTGCCGAGCCACCGCGGCAAACATGGTAGAATGCCGCGATGCCGAGCGACGTGATCGATCTGCGCGATTTCTACCAGACCGGGCTGGGTCAGGTCGCGCGCCGCATGATCCGCCGCACGCTTCGGGTGATTTGGCCCGACCTGCACGGCATGCGGCTGCTCGGCATCGGTTATCCGACGCCGTTTTTGTCCGCGGTCGCCGCCGCCGCCGAGCGCACTGTGGTATTGATGCCGGCCGCGCAGGGCGTGCTCGGCTGGTCGCTTGACGGCGGCAACGTCGTCGCGCTCGCCGAAGAGGGCGAGTTGCCGTTTGCCGATTATTCGATCGACCGGGTGCTGCTGGTGCACGCGCTCGAGACCAGCGAGGCGGCCGGGCTTCTGCTGAAGGAGATCTGGCGCGTGCTGGCGGGTGGCGGGCGGCTGCTGACCGTCGCCCCCAACCGGCGCGGCATCTGGGCGCGGCTCGACCGCACCCCGTTCGGCTCGGGCCGGCCCTACACGATGTCGCAGCTGTCGCATCTGTTGCGCGAGCAGCTGTTCACCCCGATCGGCAGCGAAACCGCGCTGTTCGTCCCGCCGTCGCGCGACCGCATGGTGCTGCGCTCGGCCCCGGCCTGGGAACGCGTTGGCAAGCGGTGGTTCCCGACCTTCGCCGGGGTCGTGCTGATCGAGGCGGCAAAACAGATCTACGCCAAGCCCGCCGCCGCCCGTGCACCGGGCCGCCGTCTCGTCTATACCCCGGCGACCCACGGCCTGTCGCATCGCCAAGGCGGGCTGTAATCCGCGATTCAGCCGCGCCGCCGACCCGACAGGACAAAGACGCCCTGCTCGGCCATAAGATTGGCGAGGCCGCCATGCGGAGCAAGCGCATAAGGGCGGCCGTGCCGGTCGAGAGTAATGCTGCGCTCGACCCTGACGCCTACGTCGTCGCACAACGCCAAGAAATCACGGATCGTGCAGAGATGGATGTTCGGCGTCTCGTACCAGGGATGGGGTAGCAGATCGGACATCGGCATCTGGCCGCGCATCAAGAGCCTGAGGCGGATTCGCCAGAAACCGAAATTCGGAAACGAGACGATGGCGCGCCGGCCGATCCGCACGAGGGATTCGACCACCCGCCGCGGCTGGCGCGTCGCCTGCAAAGTCTGGCTCAGCACGACGACGTCGAAGGCGGCCGCCGGATAGGCGTCGAGATCGCTGTCGGCGTCGCCCTGGATCACCGACAGGCCGTGCCCGACGCATGCGTTGACGCCCGATTGGCTCAGTTCGATGCCGCGGCCGTCGACCCGCTTTTGCCGCGCCAGATAGGCGAGCAAGGCGCCGTCGCCGCAACCGATGTCGAGCACCCGCGCGCCGGGTTCGATCATCTCGGCGATCAGCCGCAGGTCCTGGCGCAAATCGTCCGCCGCCGCATCGGCGGTCGCCGGCCGCGCCGCGGCCGGGTCCAAGCTCAGGGTTGCCGCCATGCCGGCTATCGGGTCAGGCCGCGATGCTCGGCGCAACCGGCGAGAAATCCGCGCAGGGTCTCGAACAGCTCCGGCTCGTGCAGCAAAAACGCGTCGTGCCCGTTTTCGGTCGCGATCTCGACAAAGCTGACATTGGCCGCGACCGCGTTCAGCGCATGCACCAGCTCGCGGCTTTCGGAGGTCGGGAACAGCCAGTCGCTGGTAAATGAGATCACGCAAAAGCGCGAACGCGTGCCGGCGAAAGCAGCCGGCAACGACCCGCCGTGTTCGGCCGCAAGGTCGAAATAATCCATCGCCCGGGTGATGTAGAGATAGGAATTGGCGTCGAACCGGTCGACAAAGGTGCTGCCCTGGTGGCGCAAATAGCTTTCGACCTGAAAATCGGCGTCGAAGCCGTAAGTAACGGCGCGGCGGTCCTGCAGGTTGCGGCCGAATTTGCGGTGCAATGCCGCTTCCGACAGATAGGTGATGTGCGCCGCCATGCGGGCGACGGCGAGGCCGCGCGCCGGTTTGCGGCCGAGGCTCAGATAGCGCCCGCCGCACCAGTCGGGGTCGGCCATGATCGCCTGCCGTCCGACCTCGTGAAAGGCGATGTTCTGCGCCGAATGGCGTGCCGCGGCGGCGATCGGCACCGAGGAGAAGACGCATTCCGGGTAGCTTGCCGCCCACTGCAAGGCCTGCATGCCGCCCATCGAGCCGCCGATCACGCAAAACAGGCTGTCGATGCCGAGATGTTCGAGCAGGCGCTTTTGCGCCCGCACCATGTCGCGCACGGTGATGACCGGAAACGACAACGCCCACGGCTCGCCGCTTGCCGGATCGACGTCCTGCGGGCCGGTGGTGCCCATGCAGCCGCCAAGGACGTTGACGCAGATCAGGAAATAGCGCTCGGTGTCGAGCACGCCGCCAGGCCCGACCAGCGTCTCCCACCAGCCGGGCTTGCCGGTGATCGGATGCGGGTCGGCGGCGTACTGGTCGCCGGTCAGCGCGTGGCAAACCAGGATCGCGTTCGAGCGGTCGGCGTTGAGCGCGCCGTAAGTCTGGTAGGCGATCGTGAACGGGCCAAAATCGATGCCGCAATCGAGCCGCAGTGTCGTGCACCAGCAGCCGATAGCCGGGCCAATCCTGATCGGAGCGCGAACGCGGGCGAGGAAATGCTTTTGTCGGCACCTGTGTTCCCTGATCGCGACCCGGTTGCGGCACGCCCTGCCCGACGCGCGGCGTCAGGTCTGCGCCTGTCGATTCGGGGGCGCTAGCTAGTAAGCAGGCGCGAGGCATGTCAACGTTTTCTTTGATTTCACCGAGTAGCGCTTTTACTAGTATCCGCCCGAGGCAGCGAAGCAGACCATGTCCGCCATACCGTCCGATCTCGCGGATTTGCGCCGTCATATCGACGCGATCGACGACCGCATGCACGATCTTTTGATCGCGCGCGCGGCGGTAGTGGCCAAGGTCGCGGCGAGCAAAAGGAACGGCGATGTCGCCTTTTATCAGCCAGGGCGCGAGGCGCAGATCCTGCGCCGGCTCGCCGCTCGCCATCACGGCGTCCTGCCGGTCGCGAGCGTGCTGCGCATCTGGCGGGAAATGCTGGCGGCAACCGTACGGATCGAAACGCCGTTTGCCGTAGCCGTTCTCGCGCCGGTCGAGACCGCGGGCTTTTGGGACCTCGCGCGCGATCACTACGGCAGCCACGCGCCGATGGCGGCCTACCGCTCGCTTGGCGAGGTAATCCGCGCTGTAACCGATGGCGCCGCCGCCGTCGGGATTCTGCCGATGCCGCGGGAGGGCGACCCCGACCCCTGGTGGCGCCATCTGGTGCTGCACGGCGCCATCGCTCCGCGGGTTGTCGCCCGCCTGCCGTTCGGGTGCCGTGGCAATGCCCGCGCCGACGGCGCCGACGCGCTCGTCATCGGGCATGTCGCCCAACAGGAGACCGGCGCCGACCGCACCCTGTTCGCGATCGAGTCGGCGCCCGACATCAGCCGCGCGCGAGTTCTCGCGCTTCTGTCGTCGACGGGCCTCGTTTGCACGTTTTTCGCTGCGTCGGAGCGTGCCGGGGGTACTCTAAACCTAGTCGAATTCGACGGTTTCGTGCCGGCCGCCGATCCGCGCATCGCGCGCTTTCGCGCCCAGTGCGGCGCGGCACTCTATCGCGTGCTGCCATTTGGCGGCTATGCATTGCCGCTGCCCGCGGCGGCGTCCCTGCCCGGCGCCACGAAAGGCTGACCCCAATGGCTTGCGCAACCGGCCCGGTCCCGCGTCCGGGTATTCTCGACATCGTCCCCTATGTCGGCGGCGAAGCTCGGATCGCCGGGGTCGAGCGCCCGATCCGTCTCGCCTCGAACGAAAGCGCACTGGGACCGAGCCCAAAGGCGATGGCCGCGTTTCGGGCGCTCGCCGGCGAGATCCATCGCTATCCCGAAGGCAGCGGTGAAATATTGCGGGAGGCGATCGGGCGGGCTCACGGCCTCGACCCGGCGCGGATCGTGTGCGGCGCGGGCTCGGACGAGCTGATCGCGCTGTTGCTGCGCTGCTATGCCGGCCCCGGCGACGAGGTGCTGTACAGCCGTCATGGTTTTCTGATGTATCCGATTGGGGCGTTGTCGGTCGGTGCCACGCCGGTGGCGGCACCAGAGCGATCGTTGACCGCCGATGTCGATGCGCTGCTGGAGCGCGTCACCCCGCACACCCGCCTCGTCTTTATCGCCAATCCGAACAACCCGACCGGCACCTATCTCGGCGCCGGGGATCTGGCCCGGCTGCACGCCGGGCTGCCGCCCTCGGTGGTGCTGGCGATCGACGCCGCCTATGCCGAGTTCGCCAACCGCAACGATTACGAGCCCGGCGCGGGACTGGTCGACCGCGCCGACAACGTCGTGATGCTGCGCACATTCTCCAAGATCTATGCGCTCGCCGGCCTGCGGCTTGGCTGGGCCTATTGCCCGCCGGCGATCGCCGACGTGCTGAACCGGGTGCGCGGGCCGTTCAACGTGTCGACCCCGGCTCTCGCCGCGGGTGTCGCCGCGGTCGAGGACACGGCTTCGCTCGCTCGCGCGCGCGCCCACAACGACCGCTGGCAGCCGTGGTTCTCGGAGCGGCTCGCCGCGCTCGGGTTGCCGCTGACGCCGAGCGTCGGCAATTTTGTGTTGGCGCGCTTTCCCGACGAACCAAGGCACAACGCCGAGGCGGCGTTTGCATTTTTGCAATCGAACGGCATCCTGACCCGCAAAGTGGCGGGCTATGGACTGCTGCAATCTCTGCGCATCACGATCGGCACCGGCGAGGAGATGGAGAAGGTGGTGGCGGTATTGAGCGAATTTATGACCCGGCGATGAAACAGTCATCTCCCCATTCGATGCGTCCGTCACCCCGGCGAAAGCGGGGGTCCAGGGCGGTCGTTGGATCGCTGGGCCCCTGGATTCCCGCTTGTGCGGGAATGACGAAGCCGACTTCCGAGGGCGACTTGTGAGCGATAAGCTCTTCGACCGGGTGGCGCTGATCGGCATCGGCCTGATCGGCTCGTCGCTGGCCCGCGTTCTGCGCCGCGACAGCCCCGCGACCGAGATCGTCGCCTGCGCCCGCCGGCGCGAGACTTTGGCCGCGGTCGAGCGCCTCGAACTCGCCGACAAAACCACACATGACCCGGCCGAAGCCGCGGACGGCGCCGATCTCGTGGTGCTCGCGACGCCGCTTTCGGCCTACGCCGAGATCGGCCGCCGCATCGCCCCGGCGCTGAAGCCGGGTGCCATCCTGACCGATGTCGGCTCGGTCAAGGAAGTCGTGGTCCGCGACCTGGCACCGCACATCCCGCCCGGCGTCGATTTTGTTCCCGGCCATCCGGTCGCCGGCACCGAGCACTCCGGCCCCGAAGCGGGCTTTGCCGAACTGTTCCACGACCGCTGGTGCATTTTGATCCCGCTGCCCGAAACCACCCCCGAGGCGGTGGCCAAAATCGGCCGGATGTGGGAGTTGGCCGGGATGCGGGTCGTGACGATGACCGCAGCACATCATGACCGGGTGCTGGCGATGACCTCGCATCTGCCGCACCTGATCGCCTACACGATCGTCGGCACCGCGACCAGTCTCGAAGAGAGCCTCAAATCCGAGGTCATCGCCTTTTCCGCCAGCGGCTTTCGCGACTTCACCCGGATCGCCGCCTCCGACCCGGTGATGTGGCGCGACATCTTTCTGAACAACCGCGAGGCGGTGCTCGATGTCCTGCAGCGCTTCAGCGAGGATCTGACCGCGTTGCAGCGCGCGATCCGCTGGGGCGAAGGCGACACATTGCAGGAATTATTCACCCGCACCCGCGCCATCCGCCGCTCGATCATCGAGGCAAAGCAGGCCTAGCAGGGCCGCTGCCGCACCTCCGTCGCCTCGCGGCGCGAGGTAGGCCGGGGCGAGGGCGTTTTTCGGGGAGAGGATCATGGAACTGGGTCTGCGGGGGAAGAAGGCGCTGGTCACCGGAGCGTCGAAAGGGATCGGCCGGGCCTGCGCCGAGGCCTTGGCCGAGGAAGGCTGCGATGTCGTGCTGGTGTCGCGCACCGCGGCCGATCTCGAAGCCGCGCGCACCGCGATCGCCGCCAAGCACAATGTCGCGGTGCGGGTGTTCGCGCTCGACCTCTCCGACAGCCGCAATGTCGACAAGCTCGCCGCCGAATGCCCCGACGCGGAGATCCTGGTCAACAATGCCGGCGCCATTCCCGGCGGCAATATCGATGCGGTCGACGAGGCGCGCTGGCGCGCCGCCTGGGACCTTAAAGTCTTTGGTTACGTCAACATGACCCGGCGCTTTTATGCGCTGATGCGCGAGCGCAAGAAGGGGGTCATCGTCAACATCCTGGGGGCAGCCGGCGAGAACCCCGATTTCGACTATATCGCCGGGTCTTCGGGCAATGCCTCGTTGATGGCGTTCACCCGCGCGATGGGCGGCGCCTCGCCGCGCGACGGGCTGCGCGTCGTCGGGATCAACCCCGGCCCGGTCATGACCGAGCGGCTCGTGACCTTAATGCGCACCCGCGCCGAGACCCGTTTTGGCGACGCCGAGCGCTGGCCCGAGCTGATGCAGGGCCACGCCTTTGGCCGCGCCGCCAAACCCGAGGAGATCGCCTGGATGGCGGCCTTTCTCGCCTCCGACAAATCCGCCTACACCACCGGCTCGATCATCACGATCGACGGCGGCGGCTCCAGCCGGAGGAGCGCGCTATAGCCGAAAGCATTTGTGCAAACGACCCGCAGGATCATTGGCGTCGCCAGCATCTGCACCGGGCATTAGCGATAACGGCGGCCGCACCCCCGACGGCGGATCATTACGCTGGGTGGTGCTGGTCCTTGGCGTCTTGCTGACGCCGGTTAAGAATAAATTCCTTGAGTGCTCGAAACTCGTCCGCCGTCACCGGGAGGAGCACCTCCGCGTCTTCCCATTCAGCCATCGTGGTCGGGGGACTGTCCGCGTAGTCGATCTCGCCCTCGGGAATATCGAAAAGCTTCGTGAAGTATTCTTTCGGCTTAACCGGACGTGAATTCATAATAGATCTCCCGCTCGACAAAGTTCGCCGGCCGTAACGAGATGATCCGGCATTTCCCGCCGCGCGGGGTATAGATGATCATCACCACTCGACCGTACAACTCGCCGAGCACCATGAACCGCCGCTCTTTCGAACGCCGTCGCCGCGTGTCCTGGCGCCGCACGAGCGTGCCGCGGAACACGATCCGGGCCGCTTCGAAAACAAAGTCGCGATCGGCAAAGGTATCGAGGCTCTTCTTTCGGTTCCATTCGAAATCGTCGTCGCCGTAGGGCGATATCCATAGCCGGAAGACCGGCGGCATTCAAACTCTCGGAGCGAGTCTTACCCCGCCTTCAGCCTTCGGGCGGCGTCGATCGCGGCGTAGGTCAGGATGCCGTCGGCGCCGGCGCGCTTGAAGGCGACGAGGCTCTCCATCACCGCGCGTTCGCCATCGAGCCAGCCGTTTTGGGCGGCGGCGTGCAGCATCGCGTATTCGCCCGACACCTGATAGGCGTAGGTCGGGACGCGAAACGCCTCTTTGACCCGGCGAACCACATCGAGATAGGGCATGCCCGGCTTGACCATGACCATGTCCGCACCCTCCTGCAGGTCGAGCGCCACCTCGCGCAGGGCCTCGTCGCCATTTGCCGGGTCCATCTGGTAGGTGCGCTTGTCGGCGCTGCCGAGGGCGGTCTTCGACCCGATCGCGTCGCGGAACGGCCCGTAAAACGCCGAGGCGTATTTCGCCGCGTAGGACATGATCCGGACATGGGCAAAGCCCGCTTCGTCGAGTGCCGCGCGCACCGCGCCGACTCGGCCGTCCATCATGTCGGAGGGTGCGATGATGTCGCAGCCGGCCTCGGCCTGCACCACCGCCTGCCGGCAGAGGAGTGCTACGGTCTCGTCGTTCGCGACATAGCCGTCACGGATCACGCCGTCATGGCCGTGCGAGGTGAACGGGTCGAGCGCCACGTCGCACAGGACGCCGATTTCGGGCACCGCCTGTTTCAACGCGGCAACGGCGCGGCAGACGAGATTGCCGGGGTTCAGCGCCTCGCTGCCTTCGGCGTCCTTCAGCGCCGCCGGCAGCGCCGGAAACACCGCGATCGCCGGGATGCCGAGTGCCGCGGCCTCGCCCGCGGCGTCGACCAAGGCCGGGATCGGCAACCGAAACGCGCCCGGCATCGACGCGATCGGCTCCTTATGCCCCTCGTCATGCACAAAGACCGGCCAGATCAAATCGCCCGCAGTCAGCACATTCTCCGCGACGAGCCGGCGCGACCACGCGTCGCGTCGGTTGCGGCGCAGCCTAAGGCGCGGATAGGGGGCGAGCGGCGGCAGAAACTCGGTCACGGGCAACCCTCGGGCAGAGAACGCGAATGCCGGCAAAGTAGGCGCGGCCGCGAGCCGGCACAACCGCGCTCGCGACCGCCGCCGGCTGTCGTCGGAGCGCGCGGCGCTTCCGGGGACAAGCCGTCAGCCCCGCGAAAGCGGCGGCAGCGTATTTCGCAGGTCGGGGCGTTTCGCAATGGTCGAATCTCGGGCATGATGTGCCGATGGCGGATCGTCGAGGCAGCCGGATCCTCGCATCAGGCGGAGTGAGATGGATAGTTCCAGAAAAACGAGTTTTGACGACCGACTAAAGGCAGCCGCGACCGCGAAAAAAGCGGAACTCGAAAAGTTTCGTGCGAGAGCCCAGGCAAACGATCCGGCATCGGCCGAACGCCTGGCCGCCCGACAGGCGGTGGGCGTCGCCCGCGAGGCGCGCGCCGCCGAGCGCAACGCCGCCCGGCTTGCCGCCGTCGCCCGCGCGGCCGAGGAGCAGACCGCCCGCGATGCCGCAACCGCGGCCGAGCAGGCCGCCCGAGATGCCGCGGTCGAAGCCGAGCAGGCGGCCCGCGACGCCGAAATCGCCAAAGAGGCCGCCGATGACGTTGCTCGGGAAGCCGAACGCAAGGCCGCCCGCGACGCCCGCTACGCCGCGCGCAAGGCCCGCCCGCGAAAATGACCGCGCCCGCGAGCAGGGTCGCAGGAAGTCGAGCACTCGATCAGTGCCGGTCGCGAGCGTCAGCAGAACCCGGCTTTAGCGGTATCCTCTTGTACAGCCAAAAGCCGCATAATCTCCATTTTGGAAAACAAAGCTGACCGACAAGGACGCCCGCTGCGGCGGACCAGTCGATCGACGGCGATTTCTAGCCGAACGGCTCTTTCCCCTTCGGGCACCATCCGTTCATCAATTCGTCACAAGCACGATTCGCCGCTACAACCAGGCGAGACCGCTGGGGTCGAGGCCGAGCAGGTATTGCCCGACGGTCTCGAAATGCTCGGCCCGGCCCTGCCATTGCTGCGAGACGGTGTGGATGTCGCGAAACCGGCGCTCGAACGGGTTGGCCTCAAAGATCGCGGTCGCTCCGGCAGCGTGATAGGCGATATCGACGACATCGCGCGCCTGGTGGATCGCAAAGGTCGAGGCGAGCCGGATCGTCATCCGCTGGTCGAGGCTCAATTGCCCGCTGCACGCGACTTGGGTGGTGATCTCGTCGAGGGCACCGAACAGAAGGGCGCGGGCGGCGCCGAGCCTGGCCTCGGCCTGCGCCACTTGCGACTGCACGACATTGTTGTCGCGCAACGTGCGCTTCCCGCCGCGCGGGGTCTTGTCGCGGGCGAGTTCGACAAAGGCGTCGAGCGTCGCGCGGGCGATCCCCATCGCGACCGCGGCGAACCCTGCAGCGTAGAGCTGCAACGCGCTGAAATGGTACAACAGGCCGGGCTCGCGCCGGGCACCGGGATCGTCGCGGGCGACGCAGAACGCCGCCGGCACAAACAAATCCTCGACCGCATACTGGTCGCTGCCGGTGCCCTTGAGGCCGACGACATGCCAGATGTCGGTCATTTGCGCGGCGGATTTCGGGAACAGCAGGGTGTGGACGACTGGGCTGCCGTCTGCATGAAGGTGCGGCTCCCCGTCACGCCCGACGATCGGAAGATGGGCGCCGAGCCAGCTCGCATCGTGGCTGCCGCTGGCAAAGCTGAACCGCGCGGTGACGCGGTAGCCGCCCTCTGTGACCCGCGCCTCGCCCGGTCCCGGCCCCCAGGCGAGGATGCCGTGACGCGGCCCGAAGATCTCGCATGCCGCAGCGGGGTCGAGATAGGCTGAGGTCATCGAACAACCCGAGGTTTGATTGAGGCACCAGGCGGTGCTGGCGTCGGCCTTGGCGATCTCCTCGATGATCGGGACATAGCTCGGCGGCGGCAATTCCGCCCCGCCCAACGAGCGCGGCAACAATAGCCGGAAAAAACCTGCTTCGATCAATTTCTCGCGCAAACCCTCGGGCAATTCGCGGCGGCGCTCGATCTCTTGCGCGTGCGCCGCGATGACCGGCGCCAATGCGCGCGCCCCCGCGACATAGTCGATCGCCGCCCGGTCCTCGCTATCGCCGATCTGCCCGTCCTTTGCCGCCGTCACGCGCTTTCCTCGCCTCTCCTACGCCGCCGGCATATTCAGCATGCCGAGCGCGTTTCCAAAATAGATTTTTGCCGACTCTTCCGCGGTGAGAGCGAGACCGTCGAGGGCGGCGATCGTGTCGCGGATAAACATCGGGCCGCCCTCGGGGTCGAACGGGCAGTCGGTGGCGAACAAGACGCGCTCGGCGCCAAAAAAATCGAGACCGCAGCGGATCGCCGAGCCTGCACCGCCGACCGCGGTGTCCTTGTGGAACAGCCGGAAATAATCGAGCGGGCGGCGGCCTCGTGCCGTCATCGCGGCCAGGATCGGCGCGTAATCCTCGTCCGAGGTGCGGCTGCCGAGCTGATCCCATAAGGGGCCGACACGGCCTGCGAAATAGGGGATCATCGCCCCCAGATGGTGGGTGACGATGGGCAACTCGGGGAGCCGGTCGAAGAGGCCCGAAAAGACGATGCGGGCCATCGCGACGCTGGTCTCATAGGGCCAGCCCAAAACCTGCCAGATTTCGAACTTCGACTTTGGCTCGCCAGGATAGTCGGCAAAGCGCGCGTCGCGCGCCGGGTGCATCCAGATCGCGAGGTTGTGATGCCGCGTCGCTTGCTCGAAGACCGGAAAGAAATCGGGTTCGTCGAGCGGCCGCCCGTCGACGTTGGTGAAAATCTGGATGCCGCGCGCGCCCAACGCCACGGCGCGGTCGATCTCGGCAAGCGACGCCTCGACATTGTTGAGCGGCAGTGACGCGACCCAAGCCGGAAACTTGTCCGGCCTTGCGGCGCAGATCCGGCGCAATTCGTCATTGGCAAGGCGGGCGAGATCGGGCGTGTCGCCGGGGCCGGCGATGGTCTCGATCGGCGGGTTCGACAGGGTCAATACCTGCTGGTACCCCGGCCACTCTTCCATCATCGGATGCGCGCTTCGATATCGTGGAGCATCGGGATTTGGGTCACCCGCTTCAGCATGTCGCCCTTGCCGGGCGCCAGTTCGCGCATCCGCTCGGCGACCGCGCGCGGCATGACATGGTTGTAGATGTCGATCTTGCGCGTGGTCATGCGCCTTTCTCCGCGACGACAGCGGCGCTCGCCTCGCCGCCATTGCTAGCCCCGCTCACCCCACCGGCAAGTCGCATCGATGTCAAGCCGCCCCGGCGCGGCCCCGGAGTACCCGTTCAAGGTTTCTCAATCCGATCGGCCCGAGGATGTCGCTCGGGAGAGCGGCATGCGGCGACAGTTCTTGGTTATCTGGGCGGCGGTGATCGGGTTATCGGTCATCGACCTCTTGCTGTGTCCGCGACTGCAGCTGCGCTTCCATCATTGGGCGCCGCTGGCGCTCGCCCTCGGGATCACGGGCGGGATCGCGCTATTTTATCATTTCTCCGGCCGCAGTGCCGCTCTGGCGCGAGCGGCTGAGTGGACCCTGTTGTGGCTCGGCTTTGTCAACGCCGGCACGGTGCTGATCTACCTCGCCGCGGCTTGCGGCGGCCCGACCCGCGACGCGGCACTCGCCATGATCGACGCCGCCCTCGGCTTCGACTGGACCCGATGGTATAATTTTTTGGCGCCGTATCGCGGTCTCCGATTCGTGCTGTGGCTCGGCTATCTGAGCCTCTTTCCGCAGATCCTGGTCTCGATTTTCTGGTTCTCTTGTCGCGACCTCGACTATTTCAATTACGAATTACTGCTCAACAATATCGTCGCGTTGCTGATCACGACGGCGATATTCCTCTTGTTCCCGGCATTCGGTCATCTGGCGCCGGGCCGCGAACGCGAAATCCAGGTTCTGCTGGCAGTGCGCGGCGGCGGGCGGTTGTCGTTCGACCTGTCGCAACTGCAAGGGCTGATCTCGTTCCCGTCCTATCACACGGTGCTGGCGGTGCTGTTGACCTGGGCGCACCGCCGCTCGGCGCTATTGCCGCTGGTCGCACTCGTCAACGCCGTCATGCTGTTCTCGATTCCGAGCTACGGCGGGCATTACCTGATCGACATGATCGCCGGCGCCGCCGTCGCATTCTTGGCAATCGCCGCGACCGCGGCGGCGCATCAGCCGCGGGCGATCGCTGGGGCGACGGCCGGCTGACAAGGGCTGCGCCCGCGGTCATCGTCTTGGCGGCCAAACTTTGGCGGCCAAACTTTGATCGTCCGCCGGGCGGCGATCGGCTAAGTTCCGGCGATGACGATCCGCCTGTTGCCGCCGGTCCTGGTCAACCGCATCGCCGCCGGCGAGGTCGTCGAGCGCCCGGCGGGGGCGGTCAAGGAACTGGTCGAAAATGCGATCGACGCCGGCGCCGCGCGCGTCGAGGTGACCCTGCATGATGGCGGCGAGACATTGATCGCGGTCGCCGATGACGGCGGCGGCATGAGCGCTGACGAATTGTCGTTGGCGGTCGAGCGCCACTGCACCTCGAAACTGCCCGACGACGATTTGTTGCATATCAGGGCGTTGGGGTTTCGCGGCGAGGCATTGCCGTCGATCGCTGCGGTCAGCCGGCTGCGCCTCGTCTCGCGCCCGCCCACGGCCGGGAATGCCTGGGAGATCATGGTCGAAGCCGGCCGCAAGAGCGCCCCGCGGCCGGCCGCGGCCGGGTTTGGCACGCGGGTCGAGGTGCGCGACCTGTTTTTTGCGACCCCGGCTCGGCTCAAATTTCTCAAGACCCTGCGCACCGAGCGCGAACTCGCGGTCGCCATGGTGCGACGCCTGGCGATGGCCTACCCCGCGATCGCCTTTTTCGCGACCGGCGACGACGAGCGCAGCCTGTTGCGCCTGCCGGCTGCCGAGGACCGGGCGGCGCGGCTCGCCCAATTGCTCGGCCGGGATTTCGCCCAGAACGCGATGCTGATCGACGCCGAGCGCGCCGGGTTTCGGCTTGCCGGGCTCGCCGGTCTGCCGACATTGAACCGGGCCTTGCCGCGCGACCAGTATCTCGTCGTCAACGGGCGCCCGGTGCGCGACAAACTGCTCGCGGGCGCGGTGCGCGGCGCCTACCAGGACGTCTTGGCACGCGACCGCCATCCGATCGTGGCGTTGTTTCTCGACGGGCCGGCGCAAGAGATCGACGTCAACGTCCACCCGGCCAAGGCCGAAATCCGCTTTCGCGACGCGGCGTTGGTGCGCGGGCTGATCGTTGGCGCGTTGCGCAATGCGCTTGCCGCCGCCGGCCATCGCGCCTCGACGACGGTCGCCGCCGCGGCCCTCGGCGCGTTTCGCCCGGCGGGCGGAGGGCTCGCGCGTCATGCGGCGGGCGTGGGGCACTTTGCCTTTCCGCCGCCCTCGGCGTCATTGGCGTTGGCCGAGGCTGGCAACGCCTATCTCGCCCCGGCGTCGCCGATGTCGCCGGTCGAAAACGCACCACCCTCGCCCGACGCCCCGCTCGGCTCAGCACGGGCGCAACTCCACGCCACCTACATCCTCGCCGAGACCGCGACCGGCATCGTCCTTGTCGACCAGCACGCGGCGCACGAGCGGCTCGTTCATGAACGGATCAAGCAAGCGCTCGCGACCCACGGCGTCGCGCGCCAGACCCTGTTGCTGCCCGAGATCGTCGAACTCGACGAGGCGTCGGCGGCGCGGCTCGCCGGGCGTGCTGAGGAGCTCGCCGAATTCGGTCTCGTCCTCGAAGCGTTCGGCCCCGGCGCTGTCGTCGTGCGCGAGATCCCGGCGATGTTGCCGGGGCTCGATGTCGCCGCACTGGTGCATGACCTCGCCGACGAGCTCGCCGAATGGGGCGCTGCCCTGTCGCTGAAAGAGCGGGTTGAGACCGTCTGCGGCACCCTGGCCTGCCATACCAGCGTGCGCGCCGGCCGGCGCCTCACGCCCGTCGAGATGGACGCGCTCTTGCGCCAGATGGAGGCGACCCCCAACAGCGGCCAGTGCAATCACGGCCGCCCGACCTACATCGCCCTCGACCTCGCCGATATCGAGCGCCTGTTCGGCCGCCGCTGACCGCGATGCCGCCGGCAAACTTCGCTAGGTCTGATCTGTCGGCGCAGATCAGCGGTGAGTACGGATGGTTTGGCTGGTGATGACGACAAATAGCCGTCGGTCCCGGCGTTCCTCCCCAATCGCCCATTCGTGTTCGATCGGCGAAAGCGCCGCTTGCATTCGCGTCGCCGCCTGAGATTCACGACACTTCTCGAAGCGGATCAGGCTGAGCCTTGCAAATCTGCTCCGCCCGATCCCAATCCTGCTCGCCAGCGCTGAAATCAGGATCGAATGTTACAAGTATCGCGTTGTTGGCCTCAGCCACGGCGGCAGCCAGGGTATCGGGTGAGTCTGTAGCTATCCGCGTTCGCAGGATGACGACGTGGTAATTCCTAGCAGGCTGTCGGACTTGAGTGGAGCGGACCCATGATGTGGTAGATTGGTCGGGGATGTGTACCAGGGCGGGTGGGGGATGAGCAGCTTTCGCGAGGTGGATCGGCAGACGGGATTTCTGCTGCCGCCGTCGGCAGACGAGTGGCTGCCGGAACGGCATTTGGCGCGGTTTGTGGTGGAGGTGAGGGGCTGTTCG
>Ga0210395_10000366_pt1 | contig 35602 bp, 21 predicted proteins | sample IncBWH4OmetaG_FD_150861 | JGI IMG/M metagenome (GOLD analysis project Ga0210395, IMG submission 150861) | Forest soil microbial communities from Barre Woods Harvard Forest LTER site, Petersham, Massachusetts, United States - Inc-BW-H-4-O ... | reverse complement strand
GACGGGGACGCCGGACGCCTAGCCTATGACCGCCCATCATCGAAAAAACCAATCTAGCAGCTAAAGATTTTGCCCGTCTGTTCAATTTTGTACAGATGCAAATCCGGGGTTTGGGTTGAAATGCTACGGACGGGAGTTTGTTATGCGTCGGATTGGATTGCGGAAGTGCCCTTATTGCGGCGGAGCTGATATATACGCGTCCCAACCCAAGACTTGGCGAGATGAAGTGTGCTGCTTCTTCTTCCTTCAAGTCGTCCGATGTCATTCCTGCATGCACCGTTACTATCGTCCGCTTTTCTTGCCACCCGTGCCCGTGCCTAAGGAATCCTAAATGCTGAACTGGATCGCCGCCCACATTCTCGCGATGTTCTGGTCTATGTTCACTGTCGCCGTTGTGGTTTGCGCACCGGAGGTGATTCTGAATTACCGGATGCAGCGCAAGATGCGGGACTGCTGGAAGCAGGGTGACTGGAAGGAGACACGCTGATGCCGAGCGCGGATCGCAGAAGCGCAGCGTCAGAGATGGGCGAAGGTAAAGAGGGCGGCCAAGTAAGAATCCGTTTTCCGTATAGAACATGCCCGCCAATCCAGTCGGGGACAAGCGGGCTTGTGTGTTTGTTGAGGAGGAACAAATGGAATGCCGAACGAAGGATGAACTTGAGCAGCACCTGTCTGGGCCCGCTGATCGCTCAGTAGCCGCCGATATCCTCCTTCGAGACGAGCCAGAAGAAGAGGAGGACGAAGAAGAACGCGACGGCGATGAGGAAGATGACGATGGGGAGGACGGCTACTCGGAGTGAACGTACTCTGGCTGTTGCAAAATCGGTACATCCACCTGCCCCTTGGGACATGCGTGTCTATTGGCAGGCTGTTGAGCAAGTGTTATAGGCGTCCTCACAGGCACTCTGAGCGCTATCAGCATCCTGCACGTCTGAGGCTGCGCCGCTGACGGACGCGGAATTCTTGGAAAGCAGTCCAACCAGGCCCTTCGCTACGGCGTTGGCGTGCTGGTTCTGCGCGTCGCTCTTGCAGGAATTCAGAGTTGAGCTGCATTGCTGAAGGCAAGCCTCGACAGCCTGCGGCGAGGGGGCGTTGGCTGTGGCTGGTTGCGCCACAGCATCCTGAGCTTGTTGTTGCGCGGCGGCGGCTCGGGCCGCGTCTTTCATATCCACCGCTTTGGCGGCGTAGGGGTCATCCGGGTACTTATCAATCAAGAGCTGGTAGAGGTTGGCCGCGAGGTCGGGTCGGCCTTCGTCTTGCAAGTCGCCTGCGAGGGAGTAGATCTGTATCGGACGGCCTGTGTTCACCACCCTGTCATAGCGGGCCTGCTGGTCGGCCTCGATGGCAGCGTTCTTGGCATTTTCCGCTTCCTGTGCAGCGGCTTGGGCCTGGTTGCACGCCTGCGCCTCCTTCAGCTTGGCTTGCTTTTTCGCCAGCATTGGAGCGACCAGATCAGCCACCGGCGAGACAAACTGGACGGTGGAGCCACTGGTGTCTACATAATCACCGACGACGACGGCCCCATCGGGGGAGATACTGTTTAAGTGGGCTGATTTGCCACGCAAAGTGCCCAGATCTTGTAACCCATCAGCTTGCGTCCAGAGAAACGCGCGATCGCCCGGAATAATTTGGTTGATCTCTGGCCAAGTCGACAGCCAACCTACGATCACCGTTCCATTGACGGATGCTCCAAAAGGGTGGGGAGTGACTGTCCATTTGGGGTTCGCAGCTATTCCGTCTGTTCTTAGCGTGCCCAAGTCTTGCGCTCCACCCTGCTGGGTCCAGCGGATTACGTGATCGCCCTTGATGCCAAGGATCACCGTGCCATCGGCGGAGATACCAAGGGGGTCATCTATCGATGAGAACTCCTGCAACCCGCCTTGCTGGGTCCAGCGAAAGCCGTGGTAAGAGCGAGTGTCCTCTGCTGTCCCCACGATCACCGATCCATCGGACGAGACCCCTTTAGGCCAAAAGGCACCTGCCATCACGGCCAGATCTTTCAGTCCTCCGGCCTTGCTCCAACGCAAAAGACGAGATGGAGTGCCAAACTTCTTGCTTCTCACTGCATCAACCCATATCACCGAAGAGTCGTCGCCAGAGACCAAAAAATGGAAGCCGTTATGTTTAGACGGGACATCGGCGATATGCACGAGCCCACCAGCTTTTGACCAAATAAATATTTGCCAATCGTTCCCTTTCGATGATGTTTGACGAGAGATGACTGCCACCTCCCCATCGCCCGAAACGGCCACGGCGTGAGCGTTGTAGCCTTCTGTCAGTACTTCTTTGCCGCCAGACTGCAGCCAGCGATAGATATCAAGCCCTGCGGCAGCCGATCCATCAGTAACCTCTGTGTAGTTCTGCATCTTGGCAGCAGGCTGCTGCGCCGAGACAGTGGTCGCGAGGCAAAAGATTGCACAGGCCACAAGAGTGGCCGCGAACTGAAGAGACATCCGCGTAGGCGCGGTGGTGCGCATGAAAGGTCTCCCTCGTATCGGGGCTGCGCAGATAACGATATTTCCGGCGAAGCAGGCCGGGCAAATTACATAGGTCCCTGGTCTTCCGCCGCGTTCCCTGATTGAAAGCAGCTAAGGAACCATATCCGTTTTCCGAGCAGACGCCCGGATCAGGCAACAGCGATCTGCTCAAGCCCGACCCTAATGGGCGGCCTACGCAACGGAACATCGTTCAGACAAGCGAATTCCCCGAACAGGTCTCGGGCCGCATCGTTGTAGATTCGGGATGCGTGGGCTCGCCATCAAAATATCCCAGAGGCTTCTTCTTGCCGCCTACCTCGATTGTGGAGACCACTGTCCATAGGCCTTCAGCCTACGGAGTAGTTTCTCTTTTTCCGTTGTCTGCACGCGTTACTGCAAGTAGTCGCATCGGCCCGCCGTCCGCCCGGCCCCACCTGGAAATACTTACCACACGCTTTGCACTCCGTCAGTTGAAATTGACTGGTCACAGCTCGGGCGAACCAAAGCCACAGGGCGGCGAGCAGATGCGGAGGCGTGAAGACGATTCGCTGATTACGGCCGCCCGATTCACTTGGAGTGTCCGGTGTCCACGCTAATTGCGGGACCGTTGGATGCTCAGCTAATCGCAAGTTAATCTCTAGCCGGAGAGCACAGCGGGCAGGCAATACCACGTCCTTTGGGCTAAAACGACTCAAGCCGGTTTCTGGAATGTCGACGTGCGCTAATGTCACGCTCCGCTCGCGTCTTGGCGTCTTTATGGAGTAGCCCACCTTTTTATTGCCAGCCCACTTGATTACCTTTTTCAGGGCGGCAACTTGCTTGTGTTGGATCTGTTCCCACAGTTCAACGAGGACGCACATGTCTCCGATTTCCCGCGTCCATGCGCCTAATGACGCGCCGAACGAAACGGTGCCATCATCTCGCACCGCGCTTTGCATCGGGTCGTAACGGCTGAAGAGATCGCCGTACTGCGCCGCAAACGCCTGTATCGCATCCCGTTTGGGTGGCATTTTCGCAAACTCACGAAACAGACCCGGTTGCGGCTCGCGGGTGTGAAAGCCCGCACCCGGCACAACACGCGGGACAAGCCGCGGCTTGCCGTCCGCCCCCTTCACCCACTCTTACCCGGCATCACTTACCCTCCCCCGAAAAATGAAAGGGTCAGTCCTGACCTCCTTTATCACGATTTCCCTCCGTTACGGATAATAACAGTTAAACGTATTGAGGCGTAGTAGTCGTAACGATAGGATCTCAATGGAAGGGCGCGCGACCGGCCGCACAGACTTGAAGACGCGGAGTTAGTGGGTTCCCCGGTTCATTGCCCGAACATTCCCAAGGATGCCGCATGAGCACGCCCGAGCTGCCCTATCTCGCCCAAGGCCCGCTTGCTGATGCATTCGCGGAGCACACGAAGGACTTCGCGTTCCTCTATGACCGCGGCGCATTCGCTGCATGGGTGGGGACACGCTGGAGCATTGGGGACCCCGGAGATTTGCTCTTGAAGCGTGCGGCCAAGCGCGGGCGTGGACCCTCACTCGCCGCAGAAGTACAACTCCCTTTCGTAACATTAGTCCGCTCTTGCTCGCACATCCCGGCGGGACTAGAAGTAATCATATGAGTGGTTACTAACATGCGGCGCACAAAAAGAAGTGTTTCCCCCGATCTTGGCTCCCAAAAATCTCCCGTCCCCCTTGGCGATGGCGTATCAGTCTATCGCCATAGAGGAAAGTGGCTCTATCGTGGACCGGATACGAGAGGGCGTTATGGAGATAAATTCGTCGAAGTCTCAGATCCTCACGCAATTCTTGAATTGATGACACGCACTTTTCATGTGATTTATCCAGCGCATGAGTGCGTAGATCGTCCGAACTTGCCTTGTCCGGCCTGTGACCGGGCGGGCCTCCGTGCCTTGGGAATCAAACCAAGATGGTGTTGAGATACGGCGGGCGTGGAACCCAGCTAGTTAACTCCTGCTTCCTTGACCGGAATCAACTTTTCGGTGCATTGTCGCCGGAGAGGTGGACAATATGTACCGAAAGACTAGAGATCATGCGGAAGCTGTGAAGCTGATGAACGTAAAAGACGATGCTATGTGTCTAACCGGAACGCAGAACACCTACTGGTCGGATGTCGTGGAGATAATCGCGACATTCGCGGATTTCCGCGTGGTGCGCGAGTACCCGGATTTTCGCTTCACCATCCCTTACCCCCGAACCTGGAGCGCGGAGCGGATTAGGATGGATCTGTTTGCGCGGCTCGCCTCAGCGGAGGCTGCGTATAAGAAACACGGGGCGAGATTTCCGTGCTAATTTGTGCTAGCAACTCTTTGTTTACTTCGCTTCCTTGACTTGCTTGACTCATGGAATCAGTAACTTACACATTCCACTAAAGCGTGGGCGTGCAAATCCAACCCACATGGATTTGCACCAGGTGCTCTAGTGCGCCGGCCCGCATCAACGCTGAAGTTCTGGCCCGGCGAAAAGCGCGAGACCGTCTACAAAATCGTCCACAGCGATAGAACGGACAAATCAGGCGCTGGTGCTACGCAGGTTTATCAAGACCGATCTCGTGAAACTTCGCACAAGCCGATTGCCGGGAGACAGATTAGTTTACGAGCGGTAGTAACCCCTTGCGCTTGGTGACTCCATCTGCCAGGTAGATCACTCCGCTCCAGAGTACTCACCAGGCACTCGTATGCGTATCAAAATCGGGATGTACCTCGATCCGGCGCCCGCCCCAGTGGGTTGGTCGAACGCTTACTTTGCACTGACAGTTACAGCCGCAGATGTTTTGAGCGCTAATGAGAGTCGGCGTTTCCTGCCTTGTCCTTCTGCTTTGTTGCCGGCCTGCTTGCAGCCGAAACGGTTTTCTTCGTCGGCATGGCCGCTGTCTTCTGCCCTGTAGCCGCCTGAGTTTGTGCCGGAGGCGTCCAGCCCGGGGGGGCGATCAAGCCTGCAGCGGACGGAGGGTTCGACGAATTCGCAGTCGCTGGCGCGGCCGCAGGTTTTGCAGGTGTCTGCGAATTCGTGATCGCTTTCGTTGTATTGGAAGCTGCGCTACGTTGAGTCGCGCTCGCCGTCTTGGGTGTTTGGCCCGGCTTGCTGGTTTGAGTCTGGGTTGGAGCTTGTGCCGGATTGGCCTGAGCAAACGCGCCTGACCTATCCCCAATCAGGCCCATTGTGAACACCAGGACGCACATCATGAATCTTCCCGATGGCTGTTTCATTGCATTCTTCCTCCCTCTCTGCATCTCTTCGAATAACGTCGCTGAACTCCCACCCTGTCGCTAAAAAACCGGAGCGGCAAGAGCGGGACATCCACAGACCAAAACTACGAAAGGTTGGGCCAGCCTCCCGAACGTCGACGAGTTGCCCATGTCGTATCCATCAGGCCGCACACCAATCGAGCCAAAATCGAGCGTGAGTCGGCCACGCGCTCGCTTTGATGGGCTATCACGGTTGACCCCACGTATGATCTATCCACGTCCCGACGGCTACGTTATTGATGATAAGTGCCGCCAGTCCACCCAGCCCGTTCGTTGCCAATCCACTCTCGGAATAATTGACAAGCGAACCGATGGTAATAAGGCTTTCCTCCCCAAGAGCTGCTGTGATCATCGCCTCCTCTGACATCGTTCCACTCGCAATTTTGCGCGAATAAGTACCGATACCAAAGAGCGCGGGATCTTCATCGTCACTGATACCGAAGAGTAGGGCTGTTGAGGATCCCGATTGCTCGATGCCATAGAAATTCCCGGCCAGCGCAAGACCGGCTATGCCGGTGAAATTGGATTCGCCAGTGACGTTCCAATACCAGGCCCCAAAAAGGCCCAATTCTCCCTCCCCAGGTCCCATTGGGGCAGGTAGTGAGTATGTGCCTTCTAACGGCGAGCCCCACGCATAGAGTTCCCACATTTCCTCTCCGGGGATGAAAACAATCTCCAGGCCTCCGATTGGTCCTGCGCTTAGCGTGCTGCCAAAGCCTCCGCTATAAGGGGTGGGCGCGTAAAAGAAACCGAAACCAATGGCACTGGGAAGCCCTTTGAAAAGGGCTGACATAACTCCTGCCAAGAGAATATTACTGCTCCCGGCTAGGGTAGTCGAGATTGACGTGGCTAGAGACACATCAACAAGATCAATCTCGTGGCCTGAGCGATCAAAGTGATTGACCGGGTTGTCTGCTGTGTACAAATATTTGTGGAGCGACAGTGGATCGCGTGGGTTCCCCTCATACGAGTCCATACTCCAGAATCGACCTGTCGTCGTGTTCAAGTACCGTGCGCGGTTGTAGTAGAGACTTAGCGCCGGATCATACTCCTCTCCCGCGAACAGATAGTTATTCTGCGTGGAACCGGTGGAGTTGATTAGATTGCCGAACGCGTCGTAGTCGTACGTGTCGGTGACGGCGCCCGTCGAATTCGTCAACTGGCGTACGTTGCCGTGGCCGTCATAGCCGTAGAAGCTGACGGTGGACGTTCCGCTGATGCTTTGTTTCTCGCTGATTCGTTCCAGGCCGTACGAGTACGTTCGAGTGACTGACCCACTCTGCAATTCATCCACGACCTGCGGATAGCCGGTCGGATTCTTGGTGTCGACCAGATAATTCGTAGTCACTCCGCCGACTGTCTCACTCACGCGGTTGCCGTCGCCGTCGTAGACGATCGTCACTCCGCCATGCGTAACCAGATGATTCTCGAAGTCATAGGTGTTTGCAGTGCCGAACGAATTGATCGTGTTGCCGTCGGGATCGTACTGATCGGAGCCCAGCCGGTCGTCGGCATCGTAGGTGTAGATATTGCCGCCGGCAGGCGGAATCGTAGTGTTGAGCGTCTTACGGTTGCCGACGCTGTCGTAGGTGTAGCTGGCCGCGCCGTTGTTGTTGTCGGGATCGGCGCTGACCATCTCACTCGTCAAGCGGTAGAGCGAGTCGTAGCCATACGCCACGTTTCTGCCGCTGAGTTCCGCTACCGCCAGACGATTGCCTGCCAGGCCCAGCGTGTAGGCATAATTTGAGATCGCTGCCCCGTTCGCTGACGCTCCCATCTGCGTCAGCCGGTTCAGTGTGTCGTAGGAATAAGCGTGCGTCACTGCGTTGGGATAAACGAAGTTCTGCAGGTTGCCAACGGCATCGTAAGCATACGTCGTCCCACCCGAGGGATCGGTCACCGTGCTCAATCGGTTCAATTGATCGTATGTGTAGGTGTCGGACGCGCCTCCACTATTCGATGACTTCAACGTGAGCAGGTTGCCCGCCGCATCGTATGTGTACGAGAGAGTTCCGAACGGCGTTTGCTTCGAGGTTAGGCGGTTGCGCGTGTCGTAGCCGTAGGTTGTGGTGCCGGACACGTCCAACATGGTCTGCCGCAGGCCGTTCGATGTGTAGATGAAGCTCACGCCTGGAGAGCTAAAGCTCGGGTCCGGTGTCTTCGAGAGCAGGCGGTTCGAAGTGTCGTAGGCGTAGGTGGTAGTCTTGCCGTTGAAGTCGACCTTCGTTTTCAGATTTCCGGCGGCGTCGTAGGTATAGCTCTCGGATTGTCCCGCAGGCAGGGTGCGGCCGACGCGGCGTCCGAGTTGGTCGTAGGCGTAGGTGGTGGTGTGATTGTTGGCGTCGGTCTGCGAAATGCGGTTGCCTATCTGGTCGTAGCCGTAGGTGGTGACAAGGTTCAGACCTCCGGTGACTGCATCTTGCGTGGCCGAGGTGAGGCGGCCGAGGGCGTCGTAGCCGTAAGCCGTGACCTTGCCTGCCTGATCGGTCCTGGAGATGACCCGGCTCAGGTTGTCGTATGAAGTAGTCGAGGTCGTCTGATCGGGATACACGACCGCGATCTTCCGATTCAGCGCGTCGTATTGATACTGCGTGATGTTCCCTCGCGCATCTTTTACGGCGATCTGGTTTCCGCTGTTGTCGTAGGTAAAGTTTGTGACGTGGCTGAGGGCGTCAGTCAGCGAGGTGCGGCGTCCAGCGTTGTCATAGCTGTAGCTGGTGGTGTTGTTGTCGGCATCGATGGTCGAACTGACGCGTCCGGTGGTGTCATAGTTGCTTTGGGTGAAACTGTTGTCGGCGTAGGTGGTTTTGCTCAGGCGATTATCGGCATCGTAGGCGTAGCTGGTGGTGTGGCCGGCGCGGTCGGTGGAGGTGAGGCGGTTGCCGTTGGCGTCGTAGGTTGTGCTTTCCGTGGTGTTGTCGGGATACGTGGTCGTGATAAGGCGTCCTGCGGAGTCATAGGCGTAGCTGGTTTGGTGGCCTAGTTGATCGATGGTCGCGCTCTGCTTGCCGATGGAGTTGTACTGCGTCTGCGTGGTCGAGCCGTCGGGATACGTGGTCCGGATGAGCCGGTTGCTGCCGTCGTACTGGTAGCCGGTGGTCAGCGTCTGCGATTGGCCGTTGACGGTGCGGGTGACGGTCTGGCTCAGCCTGTTGTTGTTGGCGTCGTAGGTGTAGGTCCTGATGTTGCCCAGCGCATCGGTCTGCTGCGTCAGGTTGCCGGAGCCGTCGTATTGGAGCTGCGTGGTGTTGCCGTTGGCGTCCGTCAGAGATGTGGGCAGCCCGTTCGACGAGTAAACAGTCGATGTGGTCTTGCCGTTGGCGTCTGTTGAGGAGGTCAGGTTTCCGTTCGCATCATAAACATTGGTTGTCGTATGCCCCAGCGGATCAGCGACGGTCAGCGCTTGTCCGCGCTGGTTGTAGGTGTAACTGGTAGTGTTGCCCAGAGGATCGGTCTGGGTGAGGCGGTTGTCGGAAGCGTCGTAGGTGTAAGTCGTGGTATGGCCGAGCGGATCGGTCACGGTCAGCTTGTTGTCGTCGGAGTCGAAAGTGTTGGTAGTGGTGTTGCCGAGGGCATCGGCCTCGGTGAGAATGTTCCCGTCGGCATCGTAGGTATATGTGGTCGCATTGCCCAGGGGGTCGGTGACGGTCTCGGTCTGGGTGTTTTCGTTGATATTGAACGCCGTGGTCTTGCCGTTGGCGTCGGTCAACTGCGTCATATGACCCGCGCTGTCATATTGCGCGGCGGCGACCGTAACGCCTTGAGCATTGGTTATGCTGTTCAGTTCGGGAATGCCGCCTCCGAAAGATCCCAGAGAGAAATAATTGAACGTTGTGGTGTTTCCGGATGCATCGATGAACTGCTCGAGCATGGCGCTGGGATTGTTGCTGGTGTAGTTGTATTGCAGCGTGTTGCCGTTGGGATCGGTAATCTTGGTGATGCGGTTCAGGGAATCCCGGGTGAAGGTGATGCTCTTGCCAGTTGAGCTGACAATACCGCTGGAGCCAATGGTCAGAGAGTTACCGTTGGCGTCAGACATGAAGCTCACACCAAGGGTCTGATCGATGGTGTAGCTGTGACCGTCACTCGTGGTCAGAATGAACTGCGTGGGGTTGTAGGGGTTTCCGTCGTAATCGACCAGATTGAAATTGGAGCCGGAGTTGTCGAAGAGCACCTGGCCGCCATCGGCGGGAACGAGAGTAGCGCTGGCGGTTCCCGGACTGCCTCCTGGTAGTTCGGTGAACCCAATCGTGGCCGACTGCGGAGGAACGATCTCGGAACATGCTGGAGTAGCTGCCGCTTGGAACAAGTATTGCGCGCCACCGGGGAACGAGACGGTGACGATAACATTGGCCGCACTCTGCACGCAGTAGCTGCCGAACAGGCCGCCCGAGGTGCCATTCATCACCCAATTCTTGCCAAGGTTGCGGTTCTTTTCGATGCGGATGTTATTCAGGCTCAGCGACCAACTCGGCCCAAAGTCGTGGAAGCCGTGATCGCGGCTGTCATAGCTGCGGGTCACGGCGATAGGCAGGCCGGCAACCGGAACCGTTAGATCGTTGAACGCCAGTGTGAAGTCACCTGGCTTTGCGTTCTTGCTGACCACGAACGAGGTCGAGGTGGAACTCGTTTGACCGTAGCTGTCGGTCGCGGTGAGTTGCAGCGAGTAAGTGCCGTTCAGCAAGACAGTGGGATCGAGCGTTGCCAGAGTTTGGGGAGCTTGCGTGAAGAAGTTGCTCTGCGTGAGGGTGATCCAATTTTGCGTGGACGCGCCATCCTGCGTGTTCAGGCTGTAGGCGAGGGTCCAGACAGGAATTTGCCCGCCTTGGTTTTCGGTTTGAGCAAATGCCACCCCTGTTATGGCGAGTGGGCCACTGACCTGCTGGCCGTCCTGCGGCGTGTTTAGCGAAACTACCGGCGGTCCACCAACTGGGGCCGGCTTTACATAAATCGTGAGGGATGAAGTATTGGTGATAGTCCCATCGCTGGCGGCGAGCTGTAAGTAATAGTTCCCGGCGACTGTGAACGTGGCATCGGTGACGGTGGAGTTGGGACTGCTGAAGGTGACGGGCCCGGGGCCGTCGTACTCACTCCAGGTGAGGCTCAGCGAGCTTCCGGCGTTGAGGGTGATATTCGCCGCCAGCGTAGTCGTCGCATTGGGCAGCGTGAGCGAGTTGACGTTACTCGAACTGAAGGAGATGGACGGCCCGGAGTCTGCCGGATTGACCGTGATGTACGTGTTCGAAATGCTGATCAATTGATTGGCGCTGGCCGCGAGTTGCAGTTGATAAGATCCCGCCACCGGGAAAGTCGCCTGCGTGACTACTTGATTCGGGTTGGAGAATGTGACCATCGCCGGACCACTCACTTCGGACCAGGCCACGACAACTGTGCCGGTGGAGGAGGAAGCGTAGCCGTTCAATGTCAACGTGTTGGTTGGGAGCGTGATGGTCTGATATCCACCGGCGGAAACTGACGGGGGCTGGTATAACGCAGGCGTAACCGTCGCCGTGACGGTTGCCGCGCTGGTGAGGTTCGGGTCGCTGGCTGACAACTGCAGAACGTAGGTCCCAACCACCGGGAAAGAAACGTATGTGAAGGTGGAGTTCGGATAGTAGATGGTCGTCGGCGCTGGGCCGCTCAACTGGCTCCAGACAAGGGTTAATGGAAGTCCTGCCGGATCGGTGGCGCTTCCGACGATATAGGTGGTCGTACCTGCCGAGACGGTGAAATTAGGTCCCGCACTGACGACGGGCGGCAGATTTTGCGGCGCGGCATATACCGTGACCGTCAGGGTGGACGTGCTGGTGAGGCCGGTGTTGGTTCCGGCAAGCTGCAGAACGTACGTACCGGCGGTGGTGAACGTAGCTTGCGTCGACAGGCTGGAAGGACTGCTGAAAGTTACAGCCGTCGGACCGCTCAGTTCGCTCCAGGCGGTGGTGACGGTCGCGTTCGTGGGCACACCTGGATTGCCGATCGTCCCGTTCAACGTGACGATATTCGTTGGAAGAGAAATTGCCTGGTTGGGACCGGCATAAACCGTCGGGGCTACAGGAGCCGGGTTGACAACCACTGTGGCTCCGGCGGTCGTGGTGTATTGAGCATAGGTTGCGGCAAGCTGGAAGTTGTATTGTCCCACTGTCGTGAAGGTTATTTGCGTGCTGGTCGCCGTGGGTGTGCTGATCGTGGCTGCAGGCCCGTAAGTCTGAGTCCATAGTTGCGTGAGAGTGCCGTCGCCTTGCGGACTGTTATCGGTCACCGTCGCGCTGAGCGTGGCGGTGTTCGTTGGCAGTGTGATGGTCTGATACGAATTCGTAATGTTCACCACCGGCGGCGTATTGGCTGGAGAAACCGTGACAAACACCTCTTGCGCGGTCGTCAGCAGAGTGTTGTCGGCGGTGAGATAAAGCGTGTAGCTGCCCGCCACCGGGAATGTCGCCACGGTGGTGGCCTGGCTTGGAGTAGCGAAGCTCACCACGGCAGGACCGCTGGACTGACTCCACTGCTGAGTCAGAGTGCCCCCTTGCGGCAGGCTGCTGTCTGAGACCGTGCAATTCAGAGTAATCGTGTTTGTGGGGAACTGCGCGGTGAATGATCCGCCGTTGGGACAAATCACAGCTGGCGGCACAACGGCTGGCAGAACCGTGATCGTGATCTGCGCAGTCGTCTGTAACTGCGAATTGTCGCCAGTGAGGCTTAGCACATACGTTCCCGCCTGACTGAAGGTTGCCGTAGTGTAGGCGCTGGAGGGATTGGCGAAGACTACCGGGCTGGCATTCGCTGGTCCACTGACTTCGGCCCACTGCGCGATGAGCTTGCCATTGGGCGGAAGCACGTTATCTGTGACAATGCCATTTAACGTGGCGAGCAACGGCAACGTCACGGTTTGATCTGGCCCCGGATTTACCACGGGCGCGGTCACTTGTGGCGCCGGGTTCACCGTTATGGATAGGTCGGCGTAGGAGCTTAACTGCGAGTCATTCGCAGTTAAGCGCAAATCATAGGTGCCCGCTGCGCTGAACATAGCTGTCGTCACAGGCTGGCCGGCATTGGCGAAGCTCACCGTTCCCGGTCCGCTCACTTGCGACCATGTCGTCGTTAAGGTGGCTGCCAATGGCAGCCCGTCATCGCTGACTACCCCCAACAGATTGGCGGAACTGGGCAAGGTTATAACCTGGTCGCTTCCGGGATAGACGAACGGGGCGCGATTGGGAGCATTCGTGCTCCAGGTAACGCTTCCGGTTGCGGTTGGGCCTCCGATCGATGCCAGGATCGTGTCCGTACCGGAAATCGTGCCGATGTAGCAATACTGTGACTGGCCGGAGACGTTAGAGTCTACCGACTGGTTGGAAACATTCGCGCCAGTCACCGTGAATCCCACGCCGATGCCGCCTGGTGGGTTGCCATACGCGTCGAGCAGGCTGGCGGTGACGCATATCTGGGTTCCGGTTTGTTGCGTCACCGCGGTTGGTGTTAGGACGATTGTCGTTCCTGCCCGCGCCGCATCGAAGGCCAGGCCAGCCTGATAGCTGTAGGAGTCATAGGCTGCAAAACCGGTTACGGTGACGCCGAAAGGCGCCGTGCCGTCGAAATAATGGACGCCGGTTGAAACCGGAACCTGCGCGCCTGAATACAAGCTGCCAGGTATCGGCGTAAAGGTCGCTGATACGGGCGCTCTGTCTATCAACAGGCCCGAGAGGGAGGATGTGGGAGCGACCACATTCACATAGTTCGAGGGGAACCCGGTGCTGGGAATCAGAACCGTGTAATGTCCAGCAAACTGTTCGTAAGCGGAAACCAGCGTCATTGACGGATCCCCGAGGAAGGTTCCGTAGGGAGGCCCGCCAAAGGGAGTGTGCGTCTGATACTCTTCCCCGGTTTCAAATTGCGCTACCTGAACGGGAGCGGATGCGCTGATCGAAACCGGCGCGGTCTCAAATTCCTCGTAGAACTGCCCCTGATTGAGCGTGGCTACCGGGGAGCCGTTGATGGAGACGTTGGTTCCGTTCTGAGCGGCCTGAACGCGAACGATGTCGCCGTTGGGCTGATTGGCGTAGGGTTCAACCAGGAAGTTTTCTCCCCAAAGATCGGTGGGAAGAAGCTCTTCGACAATGTGATTCAAATATCTCCAGGTAGCGTCGGGAACCGCCGCCGCCTGATTTCCTCCCCACAGGGCAATGGGCTTGTCGGAAGTGATGATCGTTCCGGTCAGGTCGTCCTGGCCGCCAGTCGAAATCAGTTCGTAGGTGCGCCCCTGATTGAGAATGATGTTGTAGGGCTGTCCGGCGGCCCGGCCCAGCACCGTGACACTCGGCGTGATGGAGACAGTGGTGCCATCCTGGGCCGCAACAATTGCCAGTTCGCTCCCGTAGTAGGCATACGGATAAGCCATGACAATGTAGCTGGTCCCCAAGATTGGTGTGGGTAGCGCAAGATATCCATCCGTCGAAGCTGTGTAGTAGCTGAACCCAACCACTGTTATTGCACTCGCCGACGTTACGTGAATTCCATAGTTCTCAACCACGTCGTTGGTGGAGAGCACCGCGCCAGTCGGAATCTGCACGGATGTGCCCTGGCCGGCTGACACTGTGAAATTTGAAGAGAAGCTCACGCCCGGAATGGTGACCGTGCCGGAATTATTCACATCGGATGTAATCAGCAATTGAGGTTGAAATACGGATCCGCAACACACGGTGGCTCCGTCGTCATAGTTCGCCGGGAACGTCAGCCAGAAGTCAGTGCCCTTGTAGCCGCCATGGCCATACATTTTGCCGACCGTGATGGTGACGTTCGATGTGCTGAGATATTGCGAATCGTCTGCCGCGACGATGTGCTGAGATATTGCGAATCGTCTGCCGCGAGTTGCAATACGTAAGTTCCCGCCATGCTGAAACTAGCCGTGGTAACTGGCGACGAGGCACTGGCAAACGTGACCGTACCTGGTCCACTGACTACGCTCCACGATATCGTCAGGGTTCCGTTCGGCAGGCCGTCATCCACTGCAAGGCCATTCAACTGAGCCGCCGCCGGCAAACTGATCGTCTGGTTAGGTCCGGCATTCACGTAAGGCGCTTGATTCTGGCCGTTATCCTGGGTATATACGTACACCGCAGTTTGCGAGGTTGCCGTGTATTGCATGTTGCTCGCGCTCAACTGCAACACGTAAGCGCCGGGAGCAGTAAAGGTGGCTTGCGTGACCGCTGTGCTTGGGCTGCTGAAGGTGACCGTCGTAGGCCCGCTGACCACGCTCCAAGCTACCGTCATCGGAACGCCGTTGTCGGTTGCGCTTCCATTCAGGGTCACAGTATTGGTAGGCAACGTGATTGTCTGGTTAGGTCCGGCGTTGACCACCGGGGTCTGGATCGAAGCCTGGTTCACCGTAATGGTGACCTGTGCGGTGCTGGTGTATTGCGGGTTGCTGGCGCTCAGTTGCAGCACATAGGTTCCCGGAGTCGAAGGGAAGGTCGCCTGAGTTGTTAATGAATTCGGGCTGCTGAAGATGACTGTTCCCGGCCCGCTGATCACGGTCCAGACTATGGTCATGGGCGCGCCATTGTCGCTGGCGCTTCCATTCAGCGTCACCGCACTTGCAGGCAGTGTGATGGTCTGGTTTGGCCCTGCATTCACCACCGGCGGTACGTAGGCCTGCGGATTCACGGTGACCGTGGTAGTCCCGCTGGCGGAGTTTTGTGAGTTGCTCGCGGTCAATTGCAAGACATAGGTTCCGGCCGACCCGAAGGTCGCGGTGGTCACGGCGCTGCTGGGATTACTGAAAGTAACCGTCCCCGGCCCGCTGACGACGCTCCAGGTGAAAGTAAGTGGTACGCCGTTGTCGGTCGCGCTTCCGCTCAAAGTCACGGAATTCACGGGCAGCGTAATGGTTTGGTTCTGCCCTGCATTCACCACCGGCGGCTGCGCGTTGGCGATGATGGTCGTCGTGACCGGCGCGCTGCTGGAGGTTCCGTCGTTGACGATGAGCTGCACGACATACGTGCCAACCAGGTTCGCCACGAAAGTCGGATTGACGATCGTCGCGTTCGATAGCGTTGCGCTTCCCCCGCTCGGCTGAGACAAAATCGCCCAGCTATACGCCAGCGGATTACCGTTGGTATCGGTGGAGGCCGTACCGGACAACTGGACCGTCGAGCCTGCATTGACCGTCTGATTCGGCCCGGCATTGGCAACGGGAGGAATGTACGTCGTGGAGATGACCACCGTCGCCGGAGTGCTGTTCAGATAGCCATCATTCACGATCAACTGCACCACATAGTTGCCGGATTCGTCGGGCGTGAAGTAGGGCGTGGCCGAAGTGGCGTCCGAAAGCGTAGCGCTGCTGTTTGGCGGCTTGCTGAGCATGGACCACTGATACGTTAGTTGCTGATGGTCGGAGTCAGTCGACGCACTGCCATTCAAATTGACAATTGAGCCGATAGTCGCCATTTGCGCTGATCCAGGATTGGCCACCGGCGGCACGTCACTGCTCGTGATCGTGACCGTGGCGGGGGTGCTGTTCTGCACGCTGTCGTTCACGACTAATTGGAAGACATAGGTGCCGAGCACATCCGCGACGAAGGTCGGATTGACTGCGTTTGGATTCGACAACGTCGCAGTGCTGCCTTGCGGCAGGCTCAGGGAGGACCACGAGTAGGTGAGTGGGTTGCCGTTCACATCGGTCGATCCGCTGCCATTCAATTGCACCAGGCCGGTTACCGTAATGGTCTGGTTCGGCCCTGCGTTCGCGACCGGCGGTGTGTAGATTGTGCTGATCGTCACTGTGGCCGGAACACTGTTCGCGTAGCCATCGTTGACAATCAACTGCACGACGTAGTTGCCGCTCACGTCGACTATGAAAGTCGGGTTCACGCTGTTCGGGTTCGTGAGCACGGCTTTGCTCTTGCTGGGAATCGAGACGAAAGACCATGTATAGGTCAGCGGATCTCCATTGATGTCGGTCGAGCCGCTGCCACTCAACTGCACCGTGGATTGCACATTCACCGACTGATTCGGGCCGGCGTTGGCAACTGGGGGTGAGTTCTGGGTTGTGATGGTGACCGTCGAAGGTGAGCTGCTGAAGACGCCATTATTTACGATCAACTGCACGACGTAGTTGCCGGTTTTATCCGCGAGGAACGTCGGCAATGGAGTGGTGGCGCCACTCAGGGTTGCACCGCTGCCGGAAGGAAGGGAAACAAACGACCACTGATAGGTGATCGGCAGCCCGGCTGGATCGTAAGAGCCTGTGCCGTTCAACTGCACGGTTTGTCCCTGGTAAACCGTCTGCGGTGGTCCGGCGTTTGCGACCGGGGGTTGGTTCTGGCTGGTGATGGTTACCGTTGACGGCGTGCTATTGTTGTGTCCGTTATTGACGATGAGTTGGACATTGTAAGTTCCCGCTTTGTCGGCAACAAAAGTCGGCTCTGCCGCCGTTGTACTGCTTAACGCTGCAGTGCTGCCCGCAGGCACCGATACGAATGACCATAAATAGGTCAGTGGCAATCCGGCGGGATCCGATGAGCCGGTACCATTCAGTTGCACAGTCGTTCCAACGTAGACCGTCTGTGGAGCGCCCGCATTCGCGATCGGCGTTGAATAGTTGACCACAACACTTTGCGTCACCTGTGGCGCTGCCGCATAGTTGGTGTTGCCCGCCTGATTCGCGGCCACCACCACCGTGCCCACACCTGTGATTGTCAGCGTGCTACCGCTCACCGTTCCCGGCCCGGAGACGACGCTGAATGTAACCGGTAGTCCGGAACTGGCGGTCGCCGTCAGCGTGATGGGCGAGACTCCCACAGTCACCGGCGAGACCGGCGGTGTGAAGCTGATCGTCTGAGACGCCTTGTTGACGGTCAGCGAGACCGTGGCCGTGGCCGGGCTGTAACCAGTCGTGTTGGTCGGCGTAAACGTCACCGACAGCGTCTGCGTTCCCGCCGCCAGCACTGTGCCCGAAGCGGGCGTGTAGACGAACGTGCCGGCCACGCTCGCCGTCGCATCCAACTGCGTCGCACTCAACGCCGTGCCGTATGTGATCGCCGCGGGCGCCGCCCACGTGATGACCGGTATCGCACCCTTCACTGTCAGCGCAACCGTGGCCGTGGCCGAGGCGTAGTCGGTCGTGTTGGTCGGCGTAAACGTCACCGAAAGCGTCTGCGTTCCCGCCGCCAGCACTGTGCCTGACGGGGGCGTGTAGACGAACGTTCCCGCCACGCTCGCCGTCGCATCCAGCTGCGTCGCACTCAGCGCCGTGCCGTAGGTAATCGCCGCGGGCGTGGCCCAGGTGATGACCGGCGTCGCCTTGTTCACCGTCAGCGAAACCGTGGCCGCGGCCGTGCAATAATCCGTCGTGTTGGTCGGTGTAAAAGTCACCGACAACTTCTGCGTTCCGGGCGCCAGCACCGTCCCTGCCGCGGGCGAGTAGACAAACTTGCCCGCTACGTTCGCCGTTGCATCCAGCTGCGTCGCACTCAGGGCCGTTCCGTACGTTATCGCCGCCGGCGTGGCCCAAGTGATGACCGGCGTCGCTTTGTTCACCGTCAGCGAGACCGTGGCCGCGGCCGTGCAGTAATCCGTCGTGTTGGTCGGTGTAAAGGTCACCGACAATTTCTGCGTTCCGGGCGCCAGCACCGTCCCCGCCGCGGGCGAGTAGACGAACGTGCCCGCTACGTTCGCTGTCGCATCCAACTGCGTCGCGCTCAGTGCCGTGCCGTAGTTAATCGCCGCGGGAGTGGCCCACGTGATGACCGGCGTCGCCTTGTTCACTGTCAGCGAGACCGTATCCGTGGCCGTGTTGTATTGCGTCGTGTTGGTCGGCGTAAAGGTCACCGATAATTTCTGCGTTCCGGCCGCCAGAACCGTCCCCGCCGCGGGGGTGTAGGCGAACGTGCCCGCCACGCTCGCCGTTGCATCCAGTTGCTTGCTGCTCAGTGCCGTTCCGTAGGTAATCGCCGCGGGGGTGGCCCACGTGATGGTCGGAGTTGTCTTCGTCATTGTCATTGCGGACGAAGCCAACGCCGGCCCCGCAGTGCTTCCAAGAGCTTCAACCGCGCGCACCGGCATGGTCGCGGCAACCGTGGCGTACACCAGCAACACGGCGACGCACTTGTGCATCAGGTCAACAATGTCGGCGCTGAAACGCTTCCAGGAAAATCCCGAGATAAAAGTTGAAAAACGGGAAGAAAGAAAGTGCAGAGGGTTCGGGCCAGATGTCATACAGGCTGCTCCTCATCGTCCGATGATTTCGCGATAGGGATCTACCTTTAGTGCAACAGCACTCCTATGAACAACGAGACTCCCTGGGTTCTTAGAACCTGCCGCCCCGTTGGGACCAACGCCGAGCACGTTGTCCCTGGAATTCGCCGAGCACCGCAAGCTCGACTCCAATGGCGTCCGGGAAATGGGGGATCAGCCGGGCCGACAAGGAGAGCGGATTCTATAAACGGCGGTCTACCCAGTCAAATGAATTCTTATCCGCGCGCGATCTTGTTCGGATTTCGTAACGAGGTCAGTCTTTCGTCGATAGAAGGCCAGTAGTTGAACGAGAAATATATACACCGATCAGCCAAGCCGACCTTGATCTTACGCGAGAGAAGCGCTTCCACATCTCCCCCGCCTCCCGCCTCACACGACCGGCAAGCCGGCCTCTCTCGTTTCGTGACCAGTGCGAATAAGGGGAATCACTGACTGTAGACGATTCTGTAGCGGTCGAAGCACCCTGGATCAATCAGGCTCAACGGAGATCGGGCGTTTGACGGCAACTCATTCAAGACCAAACACTCGCGAACTACAGAATTCAGTAAAGTTCAACAACTGCCGGAATCTGGTTCGGGACCAGGGGGTCGGAGGTTCAAATCCTCTCTCCCCGACCAATCTTTTCAAGCACTTAAACTGCGGTTCTGGTTTTCCGTCTACATCGATGGTGTCGAAAGTGTAGACGGTCATGTTTTTCTGAATTTCCCTGGGGTTTCCATCGAGAATTGCAATACGATCTACCCGCAAGACCTCGCCTCAGTCTTCCCAGCAGAACATCAATGCTTGGTCATTGCCTATCTCCTCGACGGGTTCGTCAGGACTGACGGCCGATCAGTCGGCTGTCTCTCGGACCCACATAAAATCAATCTAATCTGAGATGCAGTGTGCCGACTGTGTGCCCACCATTTTTATGTGGCGTGCGGCGGAGTATACCGCGTGGAGGTAGATTATCGGTCAAATTCCAAATTGAAAAGCGTGTTCAAGACCCTCTCTACAGCTGTACGGTAGATGGCAATGTCACGATCGCTGACATCGACCGTCGCTCTTTCATGTATGAACTTATTTCTCAACTCGTAGTAATGGTTGGCTACGTCGATGATGTCATCAGGAATCGTGATCTTCGATCGCACGGTCCTTATCACTTCGCTCCGCCTGCTAAATAATTGACGAAGTTTGGCGTCGGTGAATTCATGGGCGGGGAACAAGTCTTTGCGGTGAACCATGAATTCCTTTAAAGCAATTTCGAAATTGCTATCCAAGAGAATAAGAGCAATGCGATTCCTCGTTTCCAACTGATAGCGTTCAATGAGATCAATCGCATCGATTGCTTCGACTAGTCCAAGTGTCCACGGTTGTTTATCTGTTTGAGCTTGATTCTTACGCTTCTGCCGGACTCCACGGGGCCGGGACTCACGTGGCAGTGCAGGGAGTATCAGACGCCTACCGGCGCGAGTCTCCACGGCTTGAGCTAGTTCTATTTCTCCTTTGTCATATCGTGTTACATGTCCCGGCCAGTCATCCTTAAAACGCCTTGAAAGCTTGCTGAAGTGCGAAGTCAGATCGATTAGCGTCGGCCGCAGTGCGCGAAAGACAGGATGATCGAAATTAATACCACTTTTGTTGCTAGTCCACGGCATGCCCTTTGCTGGACCTTCGAGTCGTACCATTGTACGGCAGAGCGAGATGTCGGGGTGCGGAACACCGGCTTCATTTGACACAAGGTACCCAACCTCGCGAGTCTTGACTTCTTTTTCAATCAACCGGTGATTGCAGTAAAAATAGACTCCATAATTGTCTTCTTCGGCTACTCGATCCCGAATGAGTCCTGCAGTGATCTCGAACGATATTGTTCCAGCTCCTTTCACATCAATGGTAAACGCGGCTCTGCGCGGCTCGTGGCCCGGTGGAAATGCCCAGCTCTCGAACCCTATGGGAGCGACCGGCTCGCCATTCAGCGTTATGACGCAGCCCTTCCTTAGAAACCAATCGTACGTCTGTCCGAGATGTACTCTCAATGCGTCAACGTCGTATTCGGTTATTGGGTTCCGAAGATGGGAGAGGTGTACCTCGGTCGTACCTGAATCGATGTCTGGTATAGCGTACGCGGGTAGGAGCCAATTGTCTGACTCGACCCACGTCGGAGTTATATCCAGCTCATGGGTTTGCTGGTTGGCGAATCGAGTTTTGATTGTGGTGAATTCTGCCAAAGCGATTGCCGACCGTTTACCGCCGACGCCGAAGATTCCAATGATGACTGCCGAGGGATCGTTGCGACTCCGTCCTGGCGCTATAAGCAGGGAGAGATCATCGTGCTTGACCCCGCCAGCGTTGTCTCGTACTGAAATCAACTGTCGCTCGATGTCCAACGACAGTTCCACAATCAGGTCGCCGCTGAAAGCGCGATCTGACCATTGGTCCAGAGAATTATCAACAAGTTCGCATAGTCCTGTTTTCAGATCGTAATCGCTTATGATCGACAAGATCATTCGTTTGACGGGTGTTCCGTCAATGGGAGCGATTTCAGTCTTGCGGTCGACCATGCTGCGCCCCGCCTTCGTTGTGCTGGCAGATACTATAGAGCTAACTGGACTACTTGGATATTAGGTGGTTGACCATATTTGATGCATCGCAAATGACTCAGGGTAATGCTGGTCTTGTCTTATTCAGATAGGCCTCTGCGAATCGCCGATTGAACTGGACTGCATCCGGTTCTTGTGGAAGCCGTTGTTCATAGACTCCCGACCCCTGGCTGAAGGGGCTCTCTTGGCCACTACCGTTCAAGCCGGACCCGAAGGCGCCGCGCACGCTCGCGAAATGCTTCCTCGCCACCCTCCAGGATGTCGCACACCGCCCTACGAATATTGGCGTCTTCAAGGCCACCAGCGACATAAGTAATTGGAGGCAAACCTCCCGCCGAGTGTGAGTCCGCGTGGGCAATGATGATCTGATCCGCATCGGTGTTGATCACCAGATTGGCGTTGTGAGTAACCATTATCACTTGGCGTTTGGACTTGGCGGTGATGAACAACGAAACGAGTTCGTCAAACACCGATTTAGGGTCTAAATTTTCTTCCGGCTGATCGATTATCAATGGACGATCGTCCGCATCGTCGAGCGCGAGGTATAACAGTAGCAAGACGATGCCGCGCGTACCTGGCGACAGCTTGCGAATGTCGACGCCGTCGTAAGCGATCTCATATCGAACGGTTATATGATCTGTGCTGAACAACCAGTGTGCAAACTGCTTTAGCCATGTGCGGAATTCAAGCTTCTGTGTAGGGACATACGGTGCATGCTTGAGTAGGTCCTTCCAATATTTCGCAATGAAACTAGCCATCGCCGCCTGAATCTGAACTGCGCTCCCGCTCTCCCATGCCGGCTTGAGTTCAGAATTCGCACGTGCAGTCAGTGAACCGCGGCCGTAAAAGGGTCCACTCTCACGACAATCTATGAGTTTGTCTTCGCCGAAATCGGCCCATGTGTTCGCATCGACAACGCGGGAGACGGAAAAGCCAAGCTTGCGCAATGTTCCCGATGAATTGGCAAGCCTTGTCATCAGTGGAGCATATAGATCTACCAGCACGTTCTGTTCGCTAATTATCGCCTCAAACACTCGGCCGTAGGCGGCTTCGCGCTCAGTCTGAAGTGCTTTTCGACGTACCGCCGCGCCCCGGGAATCCGTCAGACGCGTCTCAAGAATTTTGAGCGCGTTGTTCTCCTGAGCGATACGCGAGGAGAGCGCAGTATATTGATTGCGAATGATGGTGTCGGCGCTGATACCTTCTCGTGTTGCCGCCTGATCTGGGGGATGGCGGCCCTGTGTAAGCGACGCCGTTGGGTTACGTTACGGCTGTTGCATGACGGATACCGCCGTCCCTGCTTCTATGTAGTATAGGAACTCGCGGCAGCATGGAATCTGTGTAGCGAACTGAAAACACCTACGACTAACGCAGGTGTCTCTTGATCTGGGCGGGATTTGGGCTCAAGCCGACCGGCGTGCACTTGCGGCCATGCAATTCGTCGTCGCTGTCGGTTTTGCTACGTTGCGGTGTTTCTTGCTACGTGCCTTGGACTTCTTCGACAACACGGACTGCTTGATGGTTTTTGCCATATGCGTGCCCTCCTTGGGCTGGTTGAGGTTGATGTTGATACCTACGTTGAATACCAGCGACAGGACGAGAACCACATGGGCGACAGCACGCCACGCCGGACACCAGCACTTGGCCGGCTTCAACCCAAATCTGTCTTCAGTATATGGGATGCAAAGTTTGAAAACTTGGTCGCAACCAGCGAGATTGGAAGCGGAGATAACCGACGGGCTGGTTACTCTCGCGCGATCTAGGCGCCAGGACGTCTCGTCAGTTGACCGGCTCGCGGTTTAGCGCCGGAAAAAGGATGTCATTGTAACTGCGCACGACAGATTTCTGATTCAAAGCCCTCTTTGATCTCCTGCTGTGCGAGATACTGCAACAGTCCGTACTCGCCCAGCTCCATCTCCGCGATACTACCGGCTCACTGTCGGCGAGTGAGAAACCTCCGTTTCCTTGTGATTCCGCAATAATCCGTGTGCGATCAGTGCGCCGAGTCGCAGTACGGAACGGCCCTTGTTCGCCAGAAATCCGTTAGTCAGACGCTGTCTTGCCTCCCCGTCAGCAAACCAAAACGCATTTTCCCCGAAACTGGGCTTGCAAATCACCCGGACGCATGTCTGCTTCCGGAGAAAGGAGGAACATCTATGTCTCGTAAGGTTGGTCAGATCATCGCACGCGGCGAGCGAAGGTGGCTCATCCGCGTTTACCTGGGGCGCGATCGCGAAACACGAAAGCGCACCTACCACAATCGAACAATCCATGGCTCTCTACGGCACGCGCAGGCCTACCTGATAAGAAAGTTACACGAACGAGACCTATCGCGCGGTGTCGAGGGCCTCCAGGTCACAGTGGACGAATTCTTGGATCATTGGCTGAAAACGGCTGTGAGACCTAAAGTCCGGGCAAAGACGTACAGCGACTACACGGCCATGCTGCGCAGATACATCTGTCCGGCAATTGGCGCAAGACTTTTGGCCTCGCTCTCGCCTCTTGAAATCCAAGCCGCATATCAGGTCATGGTCGAACGGAAACTCTCGGCACGGACAGTCCGATACGCGCATGCTATTTTGCGGGCTGCAATTAGGCAGGCTATACGTTGGCAGTTGCTCCTCAATGATCCAACTCAGGGAGTTGAACTTCCTCGTGAGCAGTGCCGCGAAATGTCTGTGCTGACAACAGAGCAGGCTCGATCGTTTCTCAGGACTGCGTCGCATTCCCCACAGGCCTGTCTGTTTGCTGTGGCCCTCACTACCGGAATGCGCCCCAGCGAATACCTCGCCCTCTGCTGGCGGGATATCGACTGGGATCGTGGAACTATCAGTGTCGTTCGAACTCTTCACGAAAATGAAGGGCAATGGATGTTTACAGACACGAAGCGGGTCCGAAGTCGTAGAGTCGTTAGACTGCAGATGTGGGTGCTCGACCGGCTCCGAAAGTTGAAAGGCGGGGCAGATGAGGTTGGGGCGGCGTGCGACTCAAGGTTCGCCGATCTGATCTTTACCACAGCGCGTGGCGAACCGATCAACGAGGAGTACTTGGTCAAAAAGCATTTCAAACCAATCCTGCGAGAAGCTGGTTTGCCGAACATCCGGCTTTACGATCTCCGCCACACATCTGCCACTCTTGCCCTAACGGTTGGAGTCGCGCCGAAAGTGGTGTCCGAGCAACTCGGACACGCGAGCGCTGCGTTCACGCTGGACACCTACTCCCACGTCCTTCCGCACATGCAGGAAGAAGCTGCTGCCAAGATGGAAGCAGCTCTGCTGAACGGTATGTCGCTGTAACCCGCTTCCCCGCCAAACCCCAAAACATCAATCATCAACAGCCGGCTGCTCCGTCCTGCGAGCAGAGAAAGGAGGTATGACCATGTCGCGCAAACTGGGTCAGATCATTGCTGTTCGGGAGAACACCTGGATGATTCGCATTCCGATGGGTTGCGATCCCCATACCAAACAACGCAGCTACTACAACCGCACTGTTCATGGCTCTCTGCGGCAAGCGCAGAAGTTTCTCGGAAAGAAGATCAATGAACTTGGCGCCTACATTGAGAGAGACGGCGCGAAGATTCGGCTGGATCAATACCTCGATCAGTGGCTCAAGACCATCAAAGCGCGGATCTGCAGCAAAACATATGAGAGCTACGAGAGTCTGCTTTCAAAATATATCCGTCCCTCGCTGGGCAAGAAGCCTATCGTGGCAATCAGGCCACTGGACGTCCAAGCGATTTACCAAAAAATGACAGATCGCGGACTTTCACCACGCACGGTCCAAGGCGCTCATTGGGTGCTCAACGCCGCGTTCAGACAGGCGCTGCAATGGGAGATGATCTTGGAGGTGCCGACCAAAGGCGCAAAGCTGCCACGGATTCGAAGGCGCGAGATGCGGGTCTTTAGTGTAGAGGAGGCAAAAATCTTTCTGAAATTTGCATTGCCCACGATGTACGGGACCCTGTTCGCCGTTGCCATCACCACTGGAATGCGCCCCAGCGAGTACATCGGGCTCAAATGGCAGGACCTTGACTGGGAGCGCAGAACCGTCAGCGTGAAGAGAACCTTGAGAAAAGGGCCAACGGGCCAGTGGGAATACGGTGAGACGAAACGCGCAGGAAGTCGGCGAATTATCAGATTGCAGAATTGGGTCATTGCTAGGTTGAAACAACTCAGGGAGGTCCAGACGGCGAACCCAGTTGTCGATCCCGAAGAGTGGCCGGAAGCTGTCGACCTGATGTTCGTGACGGAGTTTGGAAGGCCAGTGAATGTGAATAGCCTTGTCTATAAGCACTTCAAGCCAATACTGAACAGGGCCGGCCTGCCGAATATACGATTGTACGATCTGAGGCATACCGCTGCGACGTTGGCGCTAACGGTAGGCGTCTCTCCTAAGGTCGTTTCAGAGCAGCTCGGGCACACTAGTGCTGCATTCACATTAGATGTGTATTCACACGTGCTGCCGCACATGCAGGATGACGCTGCTGCGAAAGTGGAAGCTGCATTGATCGGTTCGTGAGCTAACGATCGCTGAGGACCGATCATCGCAATCTTTGGGCAATATCGTTAGTGGTGTTTCAGCATTCGTGTCTCTGCTCGCCGGATTAAAACCGAAACAGAGAGTGAAAACGCGGAGGCCAAATCAGAAAGGGTGCGGAGGGTTGCGCTTTTAGTTCCTCTTTCCAGTTGCCGGATATAGCTCTCGTCGTAGCCCGCTATGTCCGCTAACTTCTGTTGCGTCCAATGCCGACCGGCACGTAGATCGGTCAGCACAGATCCAACAGCCTCGTCGAGGTTGCGAACCCTGCGTTCCTTGTCCGCACCAATTGGTTTCGCCACGCTTGCAATAATTGGCGAGTACGCTCAAAGAATTCAGGGACAATAGTCACGTATTGGCAAAGAGGGTAGTTGTCTAGCGAGTAGGAGTTGCTCGACGTTCAGCTCTATGTATGAATTCTGAGAGGTTTAGGGAAAAGAATGTGGCAATTGCGTTGAGAAATTCTAAGGTCGGATTGCCGCCCATTTCCGTCTGTCGAACGTGGCTGACATCATAGCCGAGACGATCGGCAAGTTTCTGTTGCGACAACTTCTTGGAGCGGCGGAGCTCTGTGAGTTCGGCTCCAATTGCCTGTGCCAATGTCCTGGTCTCTCTTTTCTTGTCGGCACCGATGGCTTTGGGCACAGGCCATATTCATTTGCTTGACACCGAATCATTCAGTGACTATAGTCCGCCAATAGAGTTGAGTGGTTTCGGCCGTGCCGGCGCCGCAGAAGAGCTATTCGAGAGGCCGACTCGAAACGACGGAGATTTCCGACGAGGTAAGACTGAGTCCGCGCCGAAGATGTTTTCGGTAAGCGGTTGAAACTAAATCGTTTATGTGCGCTGCGATCCGTGCGAAGTTGCAGCTCGGTGAAGTGTTGCCAAAATCGAGACCCCGAAACCGCAAGCTAGCTCCAGGGCAGGGAAGTGCCGTGTTTGGAAAGCGCCTCCTCGACTGTCACTTTCGGGCAGTTGGCTCATGAATTCCTTCGTCACAATCCGCATTCCCGGGTTCGCTGTCAATGACAACACCACCTCGGAAGCAAAAGCCGCAGCCCCGGTTCCAGACGTTGAGGTCTGCGACGAAGCTTTGATGTCTCAGATCTGCGAGGGGCGCAGGGAAGCGCTGGCTGTTCTTTTTCGCCGTTACGCAGTCCTAGTTCGGGGAGTGGCATATCGCGTTCTCCGAGACGCCTCCGAGGCCGACGATTTGCTCCAGGATGTCTTCGTTTTGATTCACCGTCTTTGCGAGAGCTTTGATAGGTCTAAAGGCCCAGCAAAGTTCTGGATTCTCCAGATGGCCTACCGTCGCGCCATCTCCCGCCGGCGTTATTTGACATCCCGCCATTTCTACACACGGCTTGATCTCGACGACACAGCGAGCGACCTTGCAGATCCACGGACGAGTGCTGGCCAATTTGAGGATTCAATCGACGGAAGGCTTGGGAATGGCGGTCTCCAAGGGGTATTTGAGGCTCTCTCGGAGAACCAACGTCGGACCCTGCTTCTCTTCTTTATAGAGGGCTATACGTTTGATGAAATTGCCGCCAAAATCGGTCAATCCCGAGGGAATGTCAAGCACCACTATTTCCGCGGCCTGGATCGGCTGCGAAAGGAGCTTTTTGGTGGTAAATTGCCGGGTGAGCGAGCAGTATGATAAAAGGTTTTGTCCAACCTAGGAGCAGGGGCGTTGTCGCGAACCGAACCCCATGACGAGTTCCTAGAGCTCTGTGCCGTTTCGACCTCTGGCCAGCTGACTGAGGAAGAACAGAAGAAGCTACAGGAGCATCTCGCCGTTTGCCAGTCCTGCCGGGAAGCCGTCCGACAATACGAAGCGGTGGTCGACCAAGCGATTCCCGCGATTGCGGGCAAGGAAGAGTCTGAGGGCGCAGAATCCGGACCTTCATGGTCTCAGGAAGAAGCTGAAAAGGCTTTCTTCAAACGACTGGCGCAAGGAGAAAAACGCGAGTCCAGCAAGTTCAGCAGCGCAACTAATCTTCCGTCCGTCCCCCGTCGCCTTCCCCCGCTCTCGAATGGCGTAGCGTGGCCTCAGGTATGGATGCTCTATGCCGCAGGAATCCTGCTTTTCCTCACCGTCGGCTTCTACGCTTATCGCATTAGAGGGCACCACTCGACCGACATTGCACAAAATCCCCCCCCCGCGCCGCAGGTGCAAAACCAAGTCTCTCTGGAAGAACAGCTGAGCGATGCGGGCCACGAACGCGAAATCGCAAGTGCGCAGATCAAGCAACGCGACAAAACGATTGGGGACCTCCGCCACCAATTGGCCTTGCAATCGGCCGAAATCAATCTGATGAAAGCGGCAGAAGAGCGATTAAAAAGCGATGTGCGCGTCAGCGATGCAAGTCGACAGGACCTAGCCCAACAGCGAGCGGAGCTGGCGCAGAAGTTGGACGCGGCCCAAAACAATTCCCATGCGCTCCAGGAGAAGTTGAATTCGTTGGCGCAACAGTCTGTCCAAGATGCAGCTCGTGCCAAAGTATCAGAGGCCAAGGCCAACGATCTTACTCAGCTACTGCAAGATCGCGAGACGGCACTTGAGCAGCAAGACCAACTCCTCTCTCACGACCGGGACATCCGGGAGTTGATGGGCGCCCGTGATCTCTACATTGCGGAAGTCTATGACGTCGCTGGCACCGGCGAGACCAAGAAACCCTATGGACGGGTCTTCTACACGCGCGGAAAATCGCTCATTTTCTACGCGTACGATCTGGACCAACAGGCTCAAACGAAGAAAACGAATACGTTTCAGGCCTGGGGCCGACGCGGACCTGATCGGCAAGAGGCCGTCAACCTAGGCATTTTCTATGAAGACAATGATGCCAGAAAACGATGGATTTTGAAGTGCGACGACCCTAAGACGCTGGCGCAAATTGACGGTGTATTCGTGACTGTGGAGCCAAACGGCGGCAGCCACAAGCCCAGTGGCAAGTCTCTCCTTTTCGCCTACCTAAGAATTGACCCAAACCATCCCTGACCCAGCCGTTCTGCCACCTTCTGGTTACCGATTCGTCCTAAAATAAAGCCAACGTGGTACCCGCGGCGATTGTCCTGCGAACAATAAGAGAGGGGGCTGGAACCCCGTTGGTCGCTGGAGAGCCTAAATGCGCATCCCCTATGTCGTCCTGCTTTCCGCCTGCGCTTTGATGTGGACCGCAACACTTATTGCGCAATCACCCAACGGGGTTATCAACGGCCTCGTCGTCGATCCATCGAACAGAGTAATTGCTGGGGCTGACATCTTGGCAATAAACGACGTGACAGGCGTCAAATACTCCGGCAAGACCAATGACGACGGCATCTATGTCGTGCCGAATCTCCCACCAGGGCCGTATCGCCTACAGGTATCGAAGGTGGGGTTCAAGGCGATTATCAAACCCGACATCATACTCAATGTTCAAGACGCGCTTTCCATCAATTTCACGCTGCCAGTCGGAGCGGTGTTCGATACCGTAACGGTCGAGGGTGGCGCATCGCTCGTCAACACCGAATCGGCCACAGTGAGTACGGTTGTGGACCGCGAATTTGCCGAGAATCTGCCAATGAATGGTAGAAGCTTCCAAACTCTAATTCAGCTAACACCGGGAGTAGTCGTGATCCCCAGCAATTTTGAGGACACGGGTCAATTCAGTGTTAACGGGCAGCGTGGTGCGTCTAACTACTGGATGCTAGACGGCGTCAGTGCGAACATCGGAATCGGCGCAAGCTCTAACGGAGGCAATGGGATGGCGGGCGCGGCAGGATCATTCAGCGCTCTTGGCGGAACCAACAGTTTGGTATCGATAGATGCCATGCAGGAGTTCCGGATTCAAACCTCAACGTTTGCTCCGGAATTTGGTCGGACGCCTGGTGCACAGATTTCCATGGTAACTCGCTCGGGAACCAATCGGTGGCATGGAACCGGGTTCGATTACTTCAGGAATGATGCTCTCGACGCGAATAACTGGTTCAACACATTTGTTACACCGGCTCTCCCCAAACCCGAGGAGCGGCAAAATGATTTCGGCGGAACCTTCAACGGCCCTATTGTGAAGGGTCGGACATTCTTCTTCTTCTCGTATGAAGGACTCCGCCTTCGGTTGCCACAAACTACCCTTACTGGGGTTCCCGATTTGGCGGCTCGCCAGAGTGCATTGCCAGCTCTTCAACCCTACCTCAACGCATTTCCACTACCTAACGGACCTGATAACGCGACCACGGGTATAGCACAGTCCAATCGCAGCTACTCGGACCCTGCTGGCCTTGATGCTTACAGTCTCCGGATTGATCATAGACTCAGCGACAAGTTGAGCCTTTTCGGTCGCTATAGCGGTTCTCCCTCAAGTCTTGTCCAACGCGGGAGTTCTTTCTCTGCTCTAAGTAGTGTCACCGAAACGAATATCACAACGCAAACTGCGACCGTGGGAACAACTTGGTCTATTTCGCCTGTCGTCGTAGATGATCTGAGGTTCAACTATAGCCGGACGAATGCCGCAAGCGATTCTTTGCTCGACGGCTTCGGTGGTGCAGAGCCTCTATCGGTTGTTCCATATCCCGCTCCATACACGTCTCAAAATGCGGCCTTCGTTTTCGGTATTTTTTCACTGGAACAATACGGGTTGAGCGTGGGCAAAGGCGGAGGGAACCTACAGCGCCAAATCAATTTTGTTGACAGTGTGTCTGTACAAAAAGGCTCACACAGCGTGAAGTTGGGAATTGACTTTCGGCGACTGTCGCCAGTGTACGGCCCATATGCATATGAACAACAGGCCTATTTTAACGACGTGCCGTCGGCAGAGACGGGAACGTTGTCTTTTTCAATTCTGACATCTAAACGCAGCTCGACACTTCTGTTTCGTAATCTCGGTTTATATTTGCAGGACACATGGCGCGCCACATCACGGTTGACAGTCACCCATGGTCTTCGATGGGATATCGATTTTGCCCCAAGATCTTTGGATGGCCCAAGTATTCCCGCCGTGACCGGATTTATCTCGAGTAATTTGATGAATCTCACCTTGGCACCGGCAGGAACATCACCGTTCGGCACCCAGTACGGCAATGTGGCACCTAGGATCGGTCTAGCGTACCAGGTTCATCAGAGTCAAAATTTCCAGAGCGTCGTGCGCGGAGGGTTCGGACTTTTCTACGATCTCGCAACTTCCGAAATCGGTAATATTCTTGTTTCTGGTTACCCATTCGATAATGGTGTTTGCTGTCCAGGGGGGAATTTCCCTTTGTCTTCGGCGGGTGCAGCGCCGCCACCGATCATTCCCCCCAATCCGACGAACCCACCACAATTGGACTTTGCAGACCCTAATCTCAAATCGCCTCATACGCTGGAGTGGAATGTCGCCTTTGAGCAGGCATTAGGAAAGCAGCAAGTCATCTCCGCAACGTACATTGGGGCACTGGGAAGAAGATTGCTGCAGACAGCGTACTGGTTTTCACCAAACCCTAATATTGCAGAAGCGCTGTTTGTGACAAATGGCAGTACATCTGACTACGACGCTCTCCAAGTCCAGTTGCAACGACGATTGTCGGGCGGTCTCCAGGTACTTTCTTCCTATACCTGGTCTCATTCGATCGACACCGGCTCGGCTGGATCGACCGCGCTGTACTCAAACTATTTCCTGCCTTCCAACGTCAATCGCGGGCCGTCGGACTTCGACGTGCGCAACGCATTTTCTGCCGGTGTCACCTACGACATTCCAGCCCCGAAACTAAATGTGTTCACCAACGTGATTCTACGTGGATGGTCGACAGAAAATTTCGTCATGGCTCGCTCCGCTTCGCCGGTCGACATTACTGACCTGAGCTTCTTCACTTTTCAAAATGGAATTGCAGGAGACGTTAGGCCGGATCTCGTTCCAGGACAGGCTCTTTATCTCAACGGATTTCAATATCCTGGTCGGAAGGCGTTTAATCCAACTGCATTCACAAATCCACCTACAAACCCGGCCACCGGGCTTCCAATTCGGCAGGGGGACGTGCCAAGAAACTTCCTCCGAGGATTCGGCGCTACCCAATGGGACTTCGCCGTGCACCGCGATTTCCCTATTCGCGAGTCGCTCAAACTGCAGTTTCGAGCAGAAATGTTCAACGTGCTGAATCACCCAAATTTTGGCCAACCGAACGGACTAATCGGAACAGGAGGTTTCGGCTTGTCGCAGGAGATGCTAGGCCAATTTCTGAACGGGGGAAGCGCAGGGTCGAATTTAGGTGGTGGAGCTCTCAGTCCCCTGTACCAGATTGGCGGCCCGCGATCCATTCAACTTGCACTTAAATTGGCATTCTAGAGATTATTTCGGACCAGCTTCCGGAGGGCTTAGCTTCAGAGCACATCCGGAGAAGTTTCCTGACCCAACCTTCGAAATCATGACACCTATTCCTCGGTTTGCGACAGTTCTGATTGCGGGCTCGCTTGTTTGCGTCACACTCGGCGCGATATCACAGAAAAGGCAAGTTTCGACCGCGCCGAGAGGTAACGGCGAAACGACTACGCAACATAGGGAACAATCGCGCATACTCGTGGCGCCTGCTATCAAAGTGAGCCAGACAAATGTTTCTATGCCGGATTATGAACTTCAGATCGCGGCCGATCCTATTGACACGAATCGGCTCATAGTGTGTTCGATCCTAAGGGATGACGGCCAGAACTATCAGACTCCATGGCCGGTCCACATTTTCGTGTATACATCGCTCGATGGTGGACGCCACTGGCGCGCCACGTATGAACAGGATCCAACAAGAACTGGCACTGATCCTGCTTGCGCATTCGGCCCCGACGGGAACGCGTACTTCATGTCTTTTGGCGGTGATATTTATGCCATACTCTCTGCCCGTAGCCGTGAGCCCAACGCCGGATCTAAAGAATTCAACAATCAATTTCGCAGTAAACCCGCAGAATCGGTTACTTGGCCCATGTACCGCTCAACGGACGGGGGTACAACTTGGCGCAAGATGAGCGGGTTGGATCTGGGAGTAGATCGGGAGTACATCACCGTTGATGACACATCGGGACTATATCGCGGGCGCGTCTATGTGCATGGCGCCGCCACCGGCTCCGCTGGCATCGGCGTTGCTGGCATTGATGGAAGGCTAATCACCGGTCTCCTTATCTTTCGCTCAACGGACGGAGGTCAAACGTACAAGTCTGCGAAGCTTGCAGATGAGGGCTCGCAATACGTCATTGAAAATGCGAATGGCATCGTAATGTCCGACGGTACCTTCGCGACGATGTTTGGCGATGCATCTGAGGTGGAAACCGCAGGTTTCGTCCATGAGTTGCATCCCACAACTCCGAACACTAAGCTCAAGTTTATCTCCTCGGACGATGGTGGAGAGACGTTCGGTAAAGCCACTGTCATCACCGACGACTGGTACCTGCGCTTTAACGGGGAGCTGATGGGCCAGCCCTCTCTGGCAGTTGATCGAACCAGCGGACCGTTTCACGATCGCATCTACGCGGCATGGGTTGACGCGCGTTCTGGCCGGGGAGAGATTCGTTTTGCGCGTTCGGAAGACAAAGGCAAAACGTGGTCTTCTTCCTTGGTTATCAGCGACAATTGGCCTCACGATGAGCGCGGCGAAACACCAGATGCTTTCATGCCCACTCTTGCGGTGAATTCCAACGGTGTGCTCGGTATCATGTGGTACGACCGCCGGGATCGTCCTGACAACCGGGGCTACGACATTCGCTTTAGTGCGTCTCTGGATGGTGGCGAATCTTTCTTACCAAGCGTGCTGGTTTCACCGGGGGGAGGTTCCGCTCTGCAAATGAAGAAGGCTGTATTGATGGGGCCTTTGCATGCGTCTGCGAAGCCCGATGGGCGCATCCATGCGGCGTTCGATTGGACCTATGGTGGCGACAACGGCGGAGACACTGCCGGACTAGCCTGTGATCTGGATGGCATTTTTCATCCCGTGTGGATTGACCGGCGGTTCGGGCTTCCGCAAGCGTCCACGACGCGAATAACAGTGAACGGCACTGCAATGTCCAACGGCGGTGACGGTCTGGAGTCTCTGCAGGATCTGTCGTCGAAGGCCGAAGTCCGGTACAGTCTGGCAGATGTCGATCTCGCGACAAACGTGATTACCATTGGCGCGGTTATCATTAATACCTCTACAGAGCCCATCCCAGGGCGACTCACGCTGCGGATGCTGGCATTGTCATCCTCCAATGGGTTTATCGAGGCTGAGAACTCCGACAACCGCGTCGTCACGGGTGGTGCGGTATGGGAATTTCACACGGCATCCGGGGACTCGCTAGAGCCTGGCGCCCTTACCACGCCGCGCCAACTCCGATTCAAACTTGCTCATGCACCGTTTCCGCCACCACCGCTCTCCGGTTTGCAGCCCGGCTTGCTCGAGATCGACGCGAAAATACTAGGAAAATAGAGCCTGAATCTGAAGGAAAAGGAGTGATGCCTTCAGCCGAGCATAATCTTGACGCAGGTGAAGCGTTCCAACCAAGCCCGACCGAAACTTTCATAGTCGAACATATGGACTCCCGAAATTCGGAGTTGCCGAAAACGGTGGTTGTAGGCTACCGGAGCGCCCACTGCTAGGCAGCTCCGGTAGGTTGTCGGAGCTTTGTAGCTTCCGATGCTCCGTAGTATGGGTTCACTTACTCCCAGTCTTCATATGCAGTGACGATCTCATGAACTGGTTCAGAACCGGCGTTGTGTTTGTTGCCCCCCTGAATCGCTTCGATTGCAAGGGGCAACGCCACCAACTTCGGTGTTTCGTATTTCATGGTTTTCACCTCCTTTCGTTCGTAGGATTCACGTATATACAGCTAGCTAGCTGAACTTTGAGGGCTGAACGGGCAGTGGTAGCTTCCTTTCGCTACGCGAGTGGCCTTGCATTTCTGCGGATGTTGTAGTCATCGTCAGGAGTCCATGAGCCGCGAGGTGATGTAGCCAGAACTCAAGCACGAGTGTGCGCTTCAGCCTGTCGACCGTAACTTCTTCCTTACTGTCAGCTTCCTGCAATGTCTGCAAAAATACCTTTGCATCTACGATTCCCAAAGAACTGCTGAGCATGTTATCTCTCAACTCACCCCAATTTCCCAGCCCTGTTAGGCTATCCTCGTCCGGCTCCTGTATAACAACTGCTCTTTGCTTTCGATTGAGCAGTTCATCTGGCACGATTCCAACAAGAGCGCGCTTCATCAGGAAACGGCGCTTGCCGACGCCGACAAGCTGTTCTCGAGGGATAGCGTAAGCGAATTCCAACAGATCGCGGTCAAAGTAGGGATACCGTATCTCACGAAGCAGCCCTGGGCAGAGGTCGCGAGACGCCAGAAACCTTCGGTTGTGATTCAATTGATGAATGTGGTTTTGAAAGCTGGGTAAAGCACCGAACGGCTTCAGTTTGGACGGGTACCAATGAAGAGCAGCCTCATAGCGTCGGACAAAGTCTGGCTGCAGCCAAGGAGGCGGACACATATATTCGGGTGGACATGGAAACGTTATGGAGCGCCCAAAGAA
>Ga0210395_10000365_pt1 | contig 35614 bp, 25 predicted proteins | sample IncBWH4OmetaG_FD_150861 | JGI IMG/M metagenome (GOLD analysis project Ga0210395, IMG submission 150861) | Forest soil microbial communities from Barre Woods Harvard Forest LTER site, Petersham, Massachusetts, United States - Inc-BW-H-4-O ... | reverse complement strand
GGGGGATGGGTCGCACTCTATCAGCCGGTGATCCGAGAGATACTGAGCGGGGGCTATGACGTTGTGGTGCTCGGCCATGAGGTCAAGTTCCTGTCAAACATTCTGCTCGCGCTGTTATGCAAGGCGCGCGGCATTCCCGTCCTGTACTGGGGCTTTGGTTATCATGTGAAGGTGGGCTTCGGTTTTACCTCGGAAAGTAGGGGATGGGTCAGTTGTTTGGCGGCCCGGCTCAAGAATGGCCTGACCCGGCTGGCCGACGGCTATCTTGCCTATACAAGAAAGGGGGCCGAACGACTGGCAGCGATCGGGTTTCCGCCACAGCGTACCTTTGTAGTCCAAAACACCATTGACATTTCGGGACAGTGCCGCATTTATGACACCGTAAGGGATGCCGATCCGCAGGCGCTCCGCCAGGCCTTCGGATTGCAACGTGATTCAGTCGTTTTGATCTACATTGGTCGCCTGCTGGAGATCAAGCATGTCGACGTGCTGATCGAAGCCGTCAGTCGCATCAATCGCCAGCCCGATTCCAAGGTTGCCGTCGAGGCAGTGATCATCGGGTCTGGCCCGATACTGGACGCCTTGAAACAGCAGGCCGGTGACGACCCCGCTATCAGGTTCCTGGGCCAAATTGATGATGCCCTGGTCGCCCGCTACATGAAGGTCGCAGCGGCTGTGGTAATTCCCGGACAAAACGGACTCGCGATCAATCATGCCTTTTCCCAAGGGCGACCGATCATTACGCGGCGCCACGCGCTGCACAGCCCCGAGGTAGAGTACATCTTGGACGGCTATAATGGCCTGATCATCGACGGCGATATGGAAACCTTCGTCACTACCTTGTCCCGCTTCGTGGCTTCGCCTGAATGGCAGCGCCAGTTGAGCGACGGCGCTCTACGCAGCCGCGAGGGGCTTCGCTTGGAACATATGGTGCAACAATTCGATGGCGCGGTGAAGACCATCATTGCCCGGACAGGAGACATGATTGCCAGATCGGCGTTCAACGGAACAGCGTCGCAGCCGCCTGCTTAGAATCTATTTCTCGATCGTGAAGCCAGATGTTCGGCTTGCAAAGGTCGCTACGCGCTGTGGGTCGGTGCTGCCCCAGTTCACACTTTCGGTCCATCCCATGCCTGACAATTACCATTGGCAGAGCATTCATTTGGAGAAGCGTTGGTTCTTCGAAAGGGTCGACACGCGGTCTGGTTGTATTGAATCAGGGCAGCTGCAATGCCAAGCTTGGGAAGAGCGAGCCGCGATTTGCTGGTCCCGCGCGGGCTCTAAGCAATAGCTATGCTCAAGCTGTCAGCCAAGAGCGCGCTTGCGCGCAACACGGCGTGGATGTCCATCGGACAGGGACTGAGACTTGCGATCCAGGCCTGCTATTTCGCCGTCATTGTCCGCTCCCTAGGTGTAAGCAATTACGGAGCTTTTGTGGGAGTTGTCGCGCTCGTAGCGATCGCTTTTCCATTCGGGTCTTTAGGATGCGGCAACCTCTTGGTGAAAAATGTCTCCCGCGATCAACGACTGTTCGCAACATACTGGGGCACCGCTCTCGGAATCACCGCAATTGTTAGCCTAATCCTCATTGGGGTGATCCTTGCGGTTTCGCGTTTCGTTCTGCCCCCGACGATTCCCCTGCGTCTTGTTTTGCTAGTCGCTGCGTCTGACCTTCTGGGGTTCAATCTCGTTACCATAGCTGGACAGGCTTTCCAGGCATTCGAGCGGTTGGGATGGACCGCGGCTATCAATATCTTCCTAAGCGCCTGTAGGCTCGCCGGGGCACTATTGCTGGTTGTCATTCACAGGCGCCCATCTGCACTGCAATGGGGATACATTTACTTTTGCAGTACCGCTGTTGTCTCGGTGAGCGCCTTTTGGATGGTCACGGCGAAGTTAGGTCTGCCGAAGTTGAATCTACGACGCTCAGCAGCTGAAACTCGGGAAGGGTTTTACTTCTCCGTCAGTCTGAGTGCGCAATCAATCTACAATGATATCGACAAAACGATGCTCGCCCGGCTCAGCACGTTGAGCGCGACCGGCATCTACGGCGCAGCATACCGGCTCATCGATGTCACTTTTGCACCAGTGACGGGACTCCTGTGGGCGGCTTATCCCAATTTTTTCCGGATGGGCGCTGCGGGTGTTTCATCAAGCCTTGCCTATGCCAGGCCGCTTCTCAAACGGGCGCTGGGGTACTCGGTCCTCATCAGCGGGCTGATTTTGCTTTGCGCGGGCGTGGTACCGTACGTTCTCGGTCCGGAATATGCGCGCACGGTAGAGGCCTTGCGCTGGTTGTCGCCCCTGCCCATTCTGAAGGCGTTACACTACTTTCTCTCCGACACGCTTACTGGTGCGGGATATCAAGGTGTCCGCAGCGCCATTCAGACTGCGGTGGCGCTGTTCAATGTGCTTATTAATCTGTGGTTGATTCCCGCGTACTCCTGGCGCGGTGCGGCTTGGTCAAGTATCGCATCAGATAGTCTACTCGCCTGTGCAGTGGGAACTGCGGTATTCATATTGGCCAACCGCCCAAGGGAACTTGTAAGGGTGGCGCCGTAGGTGTGCAACTCGACGAACGCTACGCAGATGGACAACCGCGAAGCGTTCATCCAACCGCTATGAGTTTGTGCGACTTGGCTGGATTGAGAGTGGCTCGTCACATGTTTGCGGCCACGGTCACAGCTGATAGTCATGTCATACACATGCAGCAGCGGTTCAGGGTCGTGCGGCCGCCGGTATCGAGCAAATGAGAATCTCCTACAGAGTTCTCGGAAATGTTTTCACACTTATCGTGTTGTTCCTCTCGACGGGTGCATTCCTCTCATGGCTTGTAGGCGAAGGCATCCAAGGGAGCTCGGAGGGTTCGCCGCTCACGGAGGCACTCTGGGCTCTTGTATACCTACTCGTGGCCTTGCTTGCAATCTCGATGTATCGGCAGATTCTGCCTCTGGTTCGCGCCAATAAGTGTCTTTGTATCTTCGTTCTTTTGGCGATTGTTTCAGCTGCGTGGTCGCAGGACCGTATGGGTACTCTTCGTCAGAGCATCGCTCTCTTATTGACAACGTTGTTCGGTATCGAGATTGCGGTTCGCTATTCGATTCGTGAACAGCTACGCCTGGCTTGTATCATTCTCGGCTCGGTCGTACTCTTGAGTGTCGCGGCGCAGATGCTTCTCGCTGGCGACCTTCCTGTCTGGTTGGGAGCATTTAGCAACAAGAATACTTTTGGCAGGATGATCGTTTTTGCGGCTGCCGCGTTTCTCAGCCGTCCTCGGCATTCCCGGCGGGATACTCTGCTCACTGTTACGCTGATGGCGATAGCGGGCGCCTTAGTGGTTGCGTCGCACTCAGCAGGCTCGCTGGTCGAATTAATTGCTATCGTACTGATATCCTGGGCGCTCGGTGCACTGCGATGGAGACCGTCGATGTTGATCCTTACGGTCTTCCTAAGTCTATTGATAGCAATTCCGACGGTCTATCTGGCTATGAACAACCTCGATAGGGTGACTGCAGGTTTGGGTCGCGACTCGAGCCTCACCGGGCGTACAGAACTCTGGCGGTATGTAGCTGATAGCATCGCGAGCCACCCCATCTTAGGTCACGGCTATGGTGTTTTCTGGGAGTTCTCATCGCAAGAGGCGACGCGGATCAGGGGCGCGATCGGGTGGGAGGCGCCAAGCGCGCACGATGGATACTTGGATCTGCTCCTGGACGTGGGACTTGTCGGGCTGCTGCTATACGCTGTCGCTTACGCTGTGACAGTGCGTCGGGCCGTCGTCCTCTTCAGGAGAGGTCCCGCAAACGATATGATCTGGCCACTACTGCTTCTGGCTGAAATATTCTTATGCCAGATTACTGAAGCCAGCATTGTCACTCCACATTCAACTTATTGGATAATGTACGTAGGTACTGTTTTCTCGGTCAGTAAACCGTTCAATGTCCCCCAGGACAGGATACGAGATCGAGATCCTGTCGAATCTCTGGCGGAAGCTGTTCTGACGGAGGTATAAATCCAATTGCGCGTCGCAATCTGCATAGCCACCTTCAAACGCACCAAGCTCTTGCAGGAGCTACTCAAAGGCATATCCGAGCTTACGTTCCAAAAAGTTCCCAGTCCGGAAATTCAGGTGATTGTGGCCGATAATGATTCCCGCGGTACGGCCGCAAATGTCTGTAGGTCGATTCCCATGCGGTGGCCCGTAAAGTATGTGATTCAGCCACGGCGTGGAATTTCTCAGACTCGGAATCTAGCGATTAGCGAGGTTGGCGAGGTCGATTTCATAGCCTTCATAGACGATGACGAGGTTCCCGAACCAATGTGGCTGGACGAACTTTTATGGGCACAACGGCGATTCGGAGCGGCCGCCGTGGCTGGACCAGTACTTCCATCGTTCACTGCGGATGTCCCCAAGTGGGTAAAGAAGGGCAAGCTCTTTGATAGACAGTCCCATGCGTCCGGTGACTTTCTCGACTTCTGCTCGACGAACAATGCTCTTGTTGCGCGCACCGTGTTTGATCGTGTCCAGACTTTTGACGAGAGATTTGGGCTGACGGGCGGGGAAGATACGCATTTCTTTCTTAAGATGCGCCGGGCGGGATTCAATATTGCCTGGTCATCCGAGGCGATCGTGCACGAGAGAATTTCCGCGGATCGCGCCAACCTTGGGTGGCTTTTACGCCGAGCCTATCGAGGCGGTAATTCCTGGGTTCTAGTGGAATCTACTCTCGACAAGCGCGCGACTACCAGGTTGGTCAGGGTCGCTAAGGCTTTCGGGCGGATCATTCTGGGCGGCCTCAGAGCCCCGGTGTCGCTATTCCTGGGAAAGGCGGCTGTGACCGGGGCATTACGAAGCATTTGCCTGGGAGCTGGTATGCTTACGGGCCTCGCGGACTGGGAATACCAGGAGTATAAATCGGCGGGTTCTGACCCATCGAAATAGGTGGCGACCTGGAACTAGGAGCTTGAGATTCGCGTCGCCTAAATCGACCAGTTGCACGCTGGTCCTCTGGGGGAACTAGAAACCGAACAATTGTCCGGCGATTTCCTTCGTCGTCGGCGTCGGTATCATCATTGCATCGACACAGCTTCGTTAGCAGACACACCTGAGTATTGCCAAGTCGCCCGTTGTCTTGCTCATCCCTCGTTACCGTTGCTCCTGGCTCGTTAGAATTGTCAAACTAGATTCATGAGCGTTGTGGAAGAAACCGGCCCCAAGTTCGAGGCGCTCTTGGAATTCTTGGTAATTGGCAAGCAGCGTAGGGGGCTTCGAGTTTGGCCGGATACTCGCCGGCGGTTGATTGGCCAATGTGTGGGAGCTGGCGTGCATGTTTACGCTGAGGGGGCAGGGAGAAGCCCAGATGATCCAGTGCCGTTATGTCGATGATGCACAGGCCAAAGCGATTCGCGCCATTCCGCATTTCGCCGGCAGCGCCTATAGAGACATCGACCTGAACGGCTCCGTTGATTTCTATGTCCGCCGCTATGTCAAGCCGCTTGCCGCTTTCGTCGAAATCGGTGAAGGCGACGTTGTGGCGGATATCGGTTCAGGCTATGGCTGGCTTTCCGTCGCCTTTGCGCTGGCCAGTAACGCTCGCGTCGTCGCCGTCGAAATCGATGAGCCGCGCTTGGAAGCCGCTCGGCGCATTTCCGAGATTCTTGGCGTTGCGGATCGAATCGACTGGCGCGTCGGGCGCCTCGGGCACGTGCCAGTAGGCGACCGCGAGGCCCGCGTCGTTTATTGTATCGAGGTGATCGAGCACATCGGACGTTGTTCCCCGGCGATCCGCGACCTCAGCCGTGTCACTGCGGAAGCGCTGGTGATCACCACGCCCAATCTCTACTTCCCGGTGATCTCCCACGATACCAAGCTGCCCTTTTGCCACTGGCTGCCGCCGGGCCTTAGGGCACGCTATGCAGAGATCTTCGGGCGGACTGATTGCGAGAACGACAACCTGTTCTGGTCTCCGCGCACCTTGCTGCGAGAGCTTCCCGACTTCGAGGTCGCCTCGCGCTTTCTTCACTATGCCTCGCGGACAGACTATCTCTCAACATTTCCCTACTATTTGCCCTACGTCGGCGGTGGCATGCGCTACGGCGACGGGCGCCTGAAATCGGCCTACTACGCCCTAGCAGCATTCCTCGGCCGCCGCTCGCTCTACGTCATGCCCTCTCTTGCCTGCACCTTGCGCAGGCACCTTCCGGTTCCTGCATCGTCAAAACGCCCCGGCGTTCCTGGTGGACTTGGCGTGGCTGCGACGAGCCAACCCAATCCCGCCACCATCGATTCAACCCAGCCAACTCTGATAAGGGGTAGGCGATAATCGTCTAGTGGATTAATGAGATCTGGGCGTCGCGATCCTAAACCGGGGGATTGATTCCGCAATACCGCGTCCGGTCCTCCTCATTACTGAATCGAAGCAGCGGGACGCAATAACGAGGTGTTCCAGGCACGGCAATTCGAGGCGCGCTCGATCAATTGTTCGACAATGGGAATCATGCAGGAACTGCAGATCCGAGATTTCTGGGAGCATCACCCCTGCGGCGAGCATCACGTAGGCGGCCTCGCGGCGTTCGCGCAGGACTACGAGAACTTCTTCCGCGAGTATGATGCTTTTCGCTATCGGCGTGAAGGCCATATTCTCGGATGTCTCGATGGCATCAATTTTAGCGACAGGAGGATCCTGGAGATCGGCCTCGGACAGGGCGCCGATTCGGAGCAGATCATCCGCCGCGGCGGCCGTTGGTCGGGCCTCGATTTGACCAACGAATCGGTGGCGCGCGTGCGCACCCGCCTCCAATTGCGGAACCTGCCCTACGATGATATCAGGCAGGGTAGCGCCCTAGAGATTCCCTATCCGGATGCTTCGTTTGAAATGGTCTTCAGCCATGGCGTCCTACACCATATTCCCGAGATCGGTGCGGCACAGGCTGAGATCGCTCGTGTCCTGAAGCCAGACGGTGAACTGGTCATCATGGTCTATGCCAAATGGTCGTTCAATCGTATCGTGGCGATTGGCCTGTTGCGCCGCCTGGGTCTGTTGGCAATGCATTCTCTAGGAACGAAGCCGAGCGGAATCTATCGCGACCATCTTCAAAATGCGCAGAGATCTGGGTTGTGGAATTACATGAAAATGGAGAATTTTATCCATAAGAACACGGATGGTCCGCATAATCCTTATTCGAAAGTCTATGATCTGGCCGAAATCCGTAAGGATTTCCGGGCGTTCCGTATCGTCAAAAGCTATAAGCGATGGATGCATGGGCCGCCTTTGCCCGTCTCGTGGCTGCCGTTGGGGAAACTGATGGGTTGGCACCTTTGGGTCCACTTGAGGTCGCTTACGCCGAATCAAAAGGCGAACCGGTGCGCGTAGTTAGCGAGGCCGCGCCGCGGAGTCTTGCCTTGACGCGAAGCCGATCCTCGCGGACACTCCCCTTAGGGATTTCTGTGGCGCTCGTGATCCCCTGTTTTTGGCAGCCCATCGTCTCCAGTGTAGACCTGCAGAGCCATCTTTATAACGCGTGGCTGGCGGAGTTGATACGCAATGGCAGCATTCACGGTCTTTGGATTGGCCACCAGAGCACCAACATCGTGGTCGATGTGCTCTTGTCGTGGCTGCTGAAGGTCATTGGCGTCTCAGGAGCAGAACGACTTATCACGAGCGGTTTGGTGCTGATCTTTTTCTGGGGCGCTTTCCGTTTCATTTCTGCGGTCCGAGGGCAGCTGGCATATTGGCTGGCGCCATGGCTGGCAATTCTCTCCTACGGGTTCGTATTTCAACTTGGACTGCTGAACTATTACCTCTCATGCGGAATCGTTTTTTGGCTGTTCGCCGTGCTATGGAGGAAGCCGTTCGGATGGTGCTTGCTATCGGCCGTGCCTTTGCTGGTTCTCGCCTATGCCGCGCATCCTCTCCCCGTCTTGTGGTTCCTAGGCATCGCGCCTTATTGCTGGTTTGCCCAGCGGATGCCTGCGCGTTTTCAGGTCCCTCTCTTCCTTGCTGGAGTAGTCGCTCTTTTGCTGGTTCGCGTGTATTTCGTGGCGAGATACCTCACCATGTGGATGCCCCGGCAGCTCGTATACTGGACGGGGGCTGACCAGGCTTTGCTAAATGGATGGCTCTACGTACCTGTCGCCCTGGGACTCCTCCTGTTTACCTTCGTTCTCTTGAGCGAGCCGGAGAATGGCTGGCGAGCCATCGTGAGCGCCCCCGCACAGGCATACTTTCTCACCGCGGTCGCGATCGTCGTCGTCCCCGACGCGATTCGTTCCATCGAAAGCGCTTGGGCCTCTTATATCGCAGCTCGCCTTTCGCTTCTCTCCGGCGTGCTGTTATTGGCCGTTTTGTGCCGTTCCACTCATCGGGGCTGGTATCTCCCTGTCGGGCTTCTGACTGCCGCCGTTTTCTTTGGAGCGCTCTATCACGATACCCGCAGCGAAGCTCGCGTCGAGGCGGAGATGCAGAAAATGGCGGAGACGCTTCCTGCAGGCGCACGCGTGGTCTCTTACGCTGACCTCCCCAATGAAAAGGAAGAGCGTGGCAACCTGTCGACAAGAGAACGGAAGCTCATGCATTTCGCTGGCCGTCTTTCATCCATTTTGATCGTGCGACTCAACGAGACACATCTGCTTTCGCGCGCTTGTTTGGGTCATTGTTTCGATTATATGAACTACGAGGCCTCGACCGACCAATTCCGAATACACGCGCTGCCCGAGAACCCTGTTGTGCTAGCCAACTGGGAAGATGTTAGCTATATGATGAATAGAAGGTACATGGTAACAGCAAGGGATCTGCCTCTCTACGCTCTATTGCGTTGTGGGCCAGGTGCTGGCGACCTGCTCATGCGACCGATGGCGAGAGGCGAAATTGGCGCGATGCTTGCCTGCCCAGGAACGTTCTTTCATTAGAATTAAGCCAACCGTTCCAAATCAGGCCTAGAAACAGGATCCGATGAGCAAGAAATCTACCCCGTCTTCTTTGCAGTGGGTCAAAGATCGGGTCATTGAGTCCGGAGCCGAACAGTGGGCTCGGCCGCTGTGGATGAAGCTCGCCGGCAAGCGACCGTCGCCCTACGACGCCGAGCTTTTCAAAGTGATCGCCCGCATGCTCAAGCCCGACAGTACCTGCATCGACATCGGTGCCCACAAGGGGCTTATCTTGGATGTTTTTATCCGACATGCGCCGAAGGGCACGTTCCATGCTTTTGAGCCTCTGCCCTACCTCGCAAGGCTATTGCGTAGGAAATATAGCGGCAACCCACATGTGAAACTATATGAACTCGCTCTGTCCGACACAACGGGCAGCACGACGTTTTATATCGACAAGGCTTCGATGGGCCTCAGTGGCCTCAGCGCGCCGCCAGGTCCCGAGCACGGAGGCGCGGAGATTGAGACCTGTACGGTCGCCCTAGCGAGGCTCGATGACTTACTGCCTGACGCACGGCCGGATATGATCAAGATCGATGTCGAAGGAGCCGAGCTCGGCGTGCTACAAGGTGCGTTGAAGCTGCTCGCACGGTCACGTCCGGTCGTCGCTTTCGAGCATGGCCTAGGTTCCGCTGAGCGCTTCGGCACGACACCCGAGGACGTATTCTACCTGTTTGCGGAGCTGAATCTGCAAGTGTCGCTCATGGCGCGGTACCTTGCAAACGAATCATCGCTTTCCCGGAGCGAGTTCTGCAATGAATTTTACAGCCGCTCAAATTACTTCTTTATCGCCTACCCATGATCAAGGATAGGCATGCATCGCCATCGCGGCAGGTTGAGCTGCTGGCTGGCTAAAACATCGGCGTCGACCGGCATGACGTAGCCGCCACCCAGTGTTCGAAGATATGCGAGGGCAAGCCGATGCCTTCCGTCGCTTGTCGCCCATCTGATGCAGCCAATTCGTCGGGATGGCCGCCTCTGCCATCCACGACACAATTCTCCGTGAGGCGAAACTGCCTGTGAACATTGGGTCATTCAGGTCGGTGCACGATCGTCTTGCGGGAATTGTTTTGATGCGCTTGACGCTTCCTCTCACATACCCGGTAACGTACATATTGGTTCGTTATCGATTTCCGATCGGATCCATTTTGGTGTCTACGGTGCAACAATGATTTCTGCGTGAGCGAAAACCGCGGTTACGTGAAATAGTGGAGCATAAGTTAGCCCGGTGAGGGTTATGGAGCGGCCCATCGAGTGATATCGAAACAACACTTAGCAGATATCGCCTTCCTAACGTTGCTGATCTTGGCAGGATTCGTGCCGCTGGCCGGAGATTTTTTTTTCAGGACGATTGAGAGATTCGGCACGCACCTCGCGAGGAGAAAGCAACTCGCTATTTTGTCGATTGCGGGCGTCGCAATTGCCCTTCGAGTCGGATTGCTTTGGTTCGTCCCAATTCCCGTGCCCGGCGTTGAGGACGAATTCAGCTATCTGCTCGCGGCCGACACGTTCGCACATGGGCGACTGACCAACCCTCCCCACGCGATGTGGCTATACCTCGACACATTTCATGTCAATCAACAGCCGACCTATATGTCGAAATACCCGCCAGCGCAGGGTGCAGTGCTTGCGGTCGGTGAGGTTCTCGGCCGTCCATGGATCGGATGTTTGCTGAGCGTTGCCGGAATGATTGCTGCGGTTGTGTGGGCGCTGCAAGCATGGTTGCCGCCTCAGTGGGCTCTTCTTGGCGGTACGCTGGTTCTACTGCGTTTGGGGCTTTTCGGCTATTGGATTAATGGATATTGGGGTGGCGCAGTCGCGGCAATTGGTGGAGCTTTGGTTGTAGGAGCCTTACCTCGGATTATTCATTTTCAGCGCGCAAGCGACGCAGCAATCTTGGGTTTAGGCGAGTCAATCCTCGCGAACAGCCGCCCATTCGAAGGCTTGGTCCTTTCGGTGCCGGTGCTTGTGGTTTTGCTTTTCTGGTTATTCAAGCGAGCGAGTCTATCTCGGCGAGAGATTCTGTCCCGAGTCGTTATCCCCTTCTCTGGTGTGATTCTGTTGTGCGGAATGTTCATGGGCTATTACAACTGGCGCGGGACTGGGAATCCGCTTCTTTTTCCATACACAGTCAACGACCGAACCTACCACAACACGCCGCAACTGCTTTGGCAGCAGGCGGTTCCGCAGATTCATTACGCAAACCCACAATTCGAGGCTTACTACAACGGTCACGGTCGCGACACGTGGAACAGGGGCAGGGTCGATAGTATCGGGAAAGCAATTCACCAGTTCTGGTTTCGCATCAAAACTTTCGGGCGTTTCTTCCTTTGGCCTGAACTCTGCGTGCCCCTCCTTGCATTTGTCTCGATTTTGCGCGATCGCCGAGTGCGGTTTCTGGTCGTGCAGGCAGCGATTTGCTTAAGCGGCTACCTGTTGGTTGCGTGGTTCTTTCCACATTACGCCGCTCCGCTTTTGGCGACAGCATTTGCACTTGCTATCCAAGGACTCCGCCATCTGAGAAGGTGGGAATATCGAGGCCGTCCGATCGGCATCGGTTTTTCCCGAGCCGTGGTCATCTCCATGGTGTTTTTGGCTCCGCTCCCAACGATGGAGTACCCACAGCTGACGAGTCGAGCACGGATCGCCGGGGAGCTTGAGAAGATGCCAGGTAAACATCTTGTGATTGTGCATTATTCGAGGGAACACAGCTCAGATAGAGAGTGGGTTTACAACCGAGCAGACATTGATGGTGCGAAAGTCGTGTGGGCACGCGACATACCCGGCGTCGATCTGGTTCCGCTGCTGAATTATTTTCATTCACGCCGCGTTTGGGTCGTTGACGCAGACGGTCGTTCTCCGGAACCTGTCCCATATCCGGGGGATATTGCCGCGCAAATCCAACAAAGTATGCATCTTGACAGCGGCTCTGTGGCCGCGAAAGCCTCAGATGGTTGGCAAAATGAGATTTTCTAGCCAGCTAGTGAGCCTATTGGTCGTGGTCTCGCTTGTGGTTGCGTGGTTTGCGCCGCAGGCCGGGGCCCGGTTTTTAGAGCCAATCGAGCAATTCGGTGCGCACTTAGCGAACAGAAAGCTCTTGACTATAGTTGTCGTTGGTATCGCGCCCGCGCTTATCAGAGTTTGCCTCCTGGGGATCTGGCCTGTTCCGATCCCCATCGTTCACGACGAGTTCAGCTACCTGCTTGCGGCAGACACGATCGCGCATGGACGCCTGACCAATCCGCCACATCCGATGTGGATTTACTTTGAAACAATGCATGTGAATCAGCATCCGACCTACATGTCAAAATACCCACCTGCGCAGGGTGCCATTTTGGCGGTCGGGCAACTATTAGGTAATCCTTGGATCGGTATCGTGTTAAGTGTTGCCCTAATGTGCGGGGCAATCGTATGGATGTTGCAGGGTTGGCTTCCACCTCAATGGGCTTTGGTCGGAGGAATCCTCGCGTCATCGCGCCTAGGCGTTTCCGGCTACTGGATGAATAGCTATTGGGGAGGAGCAGTCGCTGCAATTGGCGGGGCGCTAGTCGTGGGCGCTGTACCGCGTATCATGCGTTTTCATCGCGGTCAGGACGCAGCCTTTTTGGGCTTGGGAGCCGGAATTCTCGCGAACAGCCGCCCATTCGAGGGAATTATTTTTTGTGTGCCAGTATTCGTCACAATCATGATTTGGCTTTGCGGTCACCGGAGTCCGCCGTGGCGCGAAACAGCACCTCGAATCATTCTCCCTGTTTTCGCAGTGCTCGCTCTTACTGTGATTTTCATGGGTTACTACAACTGGCGTGGCACAGGTGACCCACTTCTATTTCCGTACACCCTCAATAGCCGCACCTATATGAGCGCGCCAGAACTCATTTGGGAGAAAGGCAAAGCACCGCTCCGTTATTTCAATCCACAGTTTGAATCCTTCTACACTACCGGCTGGAGTCGGCAAACGGCCTTCGCCGGGAAGGCGAATAGCATCCCGAAGGCCTTGCGGGTCGTCTGGTCTGACGTCAGGATCTATGGAAGGTTTTTCTTATGGGTCGAATTGTGTGTCCCGCTGCTCGCGCTGCCCTGGGTCCTGACTGATCGGAGAGTTCGATTTCTCGTATTTCAGTTCGGCTTTTGTTTATTGGCGTTCCTGCTGGTCGACTGGTTCCAGCCACACTATGCTGCGCCCCTGACGGCCGGCACCTTCGCGCTACTTACTCAAGGAATGCGCCATCTAAGGCGTTGGCGGTGGATAAACCGAACCACCGGCATCGGCCTGACGCGTGTCATCGTGCTGTGCGCGTTAGTATTGGCTCCGTTCCATCGGTTCTATCTCGACGTGCAGCCTCAGCTCGTAAATAGATCACGGGTCGAGACCCAACTGACTGCTATGCCGGGCAATCACTTGGTTGTCGTGAGGTACTCCAGTCAGCACAATCCCCTTTTGGAGTGGGTCTACAACCGTGCGGACATAGACCGTGCGCGGGTTGTGTGGGCCCGAGAGATCCCCGGAGTTTCGCTCGAACCTTTGCTAAATTATTATCGAGGGCGCGACGTGTGGCTGGTCGAGGCCGATAGCCCTACTCCCGATCCAGTACCTTATGATCTTTCTCTGCATGATCGCTGAGATGTCCCTTCCTAAGCCCGCAGAAAATGCCAAGCGCAGGGCGACTCCGCTGATTCGTTACGCAAATGCACAATTCGATGCCTTCTATAAGGGTTCTTCTCGCGACATGTGGAAGACGGACAGATCGCATGGTACCGATGTCAGCGCGACTTCTGATGGCGACCACTACCATATCTGGATTTGAGCTACGCATTTCTGGAGCTGTTGGTGGAGAGGGGAGCTCTCTCAGTTGACGAAAGACGGCGCGCCCAGCGTCCATCCGCATTGTCACTACTCCTCAGGGAGGTGCCAAGTGTTTTCTTTCGGATCATTTTAATGGCAAAACGGATGCATCCAAACTGAATTCACAATGCTTGCACGCTCGTGGCGGAAGTTTCCCTGGACAGCAGTCGCGGCGGGCCGAGAGCAAGGCTGTGCCGCACAAGAAGTAGCGCGGAAAGCTCAGAACGGTATAGGACGAAACGGAGGTTACGATGCAAGTAGCTAATTTACGGAGTCGCGAAGTACCTTCTGACGTAGTTCCATATACTCCGGAACCCCTCGAGCTTTCGGTGGTCATGCCCTGCCTGAACGAAAGCTTGACCGTTGGCAAATGTATCAAGAAGGCGCGTGAAACGATGGAGCTCCTTGGGATTAGGGGGGAAGTCATCATCGCCGATAACGGGAGCACTGACGGGTCTCAGGAAATCGCAATGAATCTTGGTGCGCGTGTGGTACCTGTCCGAACGCGCGGCTACGGCAGCGCGCTCCGCGGTGGTATTGCCGCTGCGCACGGTCAGTACGTCATCATGGGCGATGCAGATGACAGCTACGACTTTACGGCGCTCGAAGTTTTTGTCACCAAGTTGCGAGAGGGCTATGACCTAGTGATGGGCAACCGCTTTCACGGCGGAATCGTTCCCGGCGCGATGCCATTTCTGCACCGGTACCTCGGCAATCCGGGACTCAGCTGGCTCGGCCGCTTGTTCTTCGACTGCCCAGTCGGTGACTTTCAGTGTGGCCTTCGCGGTTTTAATAAGGCGTCTATCGACAAGCTCGAACTCCACACGACTGGCATGGAGTTTTCGACCGAAATGGTCGTAAAAGCGACGCTCTGCAAGCTTCAAATCGCCGAGGTTCCCACTCAGCTTTCACCCGATGGCCGCGACCGTCCACCTCATCTTCGAACGTGGCGTGACGGATGGCGGTATCTACGCTTCATGCTAATCTACAGCCCGCGCTGGCTGTTTTTTTATCCGGGAGTGATCATTCTACTATTTGGGCTCGGAATCACGTCATGGCTGATGCCAGGGCCCCGGACGGTCAGCGGAACAACTTTCGATTATCACACGATGCTCTTCGGCGCGATGACGATTCTGATCGGCTTTGAGTCAATGAATTTCGCAGTGTTCAGCAAAATGTTTGCCACAACAGAAGGACTCTTGCCGGAAGATCCGCGATTAACCCGCTGGTACAAATACATCACCCTGGAAGTGGGACTCCTGCTTGGAACCTTGTTGATCCTGGCAGGCGCGGGAGGTTGGATCTTCGGCCTCAGTTACTGGCGGACGCATCATTTCGGGCCCCTGGACCCGGAAAAAACACTTCGAATCGTGATTCCCGCGTTTCTGAGTTTGACCCTGGGCGTTCAGATCGTTCTCTCCAGCTTTTTCATGAGTGTGCTTGGGTTGGCCCGGCGTCGATAGGGTCGTCGTTAGATGATCTGTTTGCGCGAGGGAGGTGTAAAGTGGCGGGTGTAGTCGGCAGCGTCCACGACAAATTAGTTCATACCCGTCGAGTTAAGCGGTTGGCAGAGCTCTTCGCGGCGTTGATCCCTCAGGGATCTCAGGTGCTCGATGTGGGTTGCGGCGACGGGATGATCGATCGACTCATCATGGACCAGCGGCCCGACCTATCGATCCAGGGCGTTGAAATTTCCGTCCGGAACGAGACTCGTGTACCTGTAATGCCTTTTGACGGGCTAAATATTCCTTACCCGAATATTAGCTTTGATATCGTAATGTTCGTGGACGTCCTTCACCACACATCGGATCCCACACCTTTGCTCCGAGAGGCGAAGCGTGTCGGGAAAATAATCCTGCTGAAAGATCATCTGTGCGACGGACTGTTTGCGCATTCAACTCTGAGCTTCATGGATTGGGCGGGAAATGCTCATCACGGTGTACCTCTTCCGTATCACTATTTGTCCAAGCGCAAATGGAACTCGGTCTTGTCAGACCTCGATTTGAAAATTATGGATATGAACGAGTCTCTGGGGTTGTATCAGGCGCCAGCGTCCTGGCTTTTTGATCGCGGCCTTCACTTCATCGCTCGAATCGAAAGTGGAACGCGTCGCACGAAGGATCTTTCGCGTGCTTTCGTCCTCGACCAAGTGTTTTAAACCGGTCAGGGTCGTCTCGCATTGGTGTAGCCAAAGCCCTTCGTGTCTTGCAGCCATAATGTTTTAGGTGTCATTACTTGCTAAACGCAGAAAACCGTGAACATTTGGTTTTGAAGCGACCATAGCTGCCACCGACTTTAATAAGCCCCGATAGTGGGCGGCACGTTGGCGGGAATGACAGTTCCGTCCAAAGTGGACATAGAAGCGCCTAACGGAATGCCTGCCCCACGCGCCGGACTGCCTGATTGCAGATGAAAAGTTTCAGGATTTTCGGTGGCAAGGCCATCTGAGGGGGGAACGGCCGACATCATAAACCGTGGATCAATCTTGAGAAGGTTTGTGCTGTCCGGCTGGGACGTACCGGTACTCTTATCGAAGTAAATGACACCATTGTAAAGAAGATTGTTTTTCCAAACGACGTTAGTCGCGGCGTAGGTCGCCGTAAGATATTTTTCCTCGTTACTGCCGCGTCCGTAAGCAATGTTGTTGAAGAAATTTACGTCACTGGCCTCGCCGGCGGTGAGCTCGCTCCGCGAACTGACTGTCGCGTCTTTCCCATTATGGAATGTCGTGTTGTTGACGACATCGACATTGTTGCTGTCGAACACGGAGATGCCGCGTCCACCATTTTCGTAAGAGAGGTTTCCAAAGATCAAGGTTTTGCTCTTGTAGGCAGTTGGGTGATCCGCACCCGTCGTAAGGGAGTCGCTGTCGACGATAATGCCGTTGCCGTCGGTGTGGCAGGGAGTTCCGTTGGGTTGCGTGCAGGTGCGGTGCTGTCCATTCACAATATAGTCAGCCGCGACTTGGTTTTGGTTGTCGTGGCTAATATTGTAAATGACCTCCGTATGATAGACGGATGGGTCGTCGTCATAATCCGTGCTATAGCCGACGCTGATGCCGCTGCACTGGTCCGGCGCCCAGAAACCGTTGTCATACGTAACGTTGCCCTGAACGATTATGTAATCGGCGCGACCACCGGCGCTGATGCCGTTGCAGCCTGAACCGTGTACGATATTATTATCAATAATCACATGGTGGACAGCGGTGATGATTTTTCCCGTATTGTCTTTCAACGAACTCGCGCCAATCCCTGAGCCGTAATGCTTGCCTTGCTCGTCAATCACAGGATAGGGTAAGGATACGTCGAAGCCCGACACTCGAACATAGGGTGCCCAAATCGAAATCGCAGGGCATCCAGGACATGAGCCCAAAATGTTGGTCCCGTCGGGAAGAGTACCGCTGCCTATAATCTTGGGCCGCGCATCGCCAGGATAGGCCATAAGTGTCGTATAGGCTCCGGCAAACGGTGTGCCCGCAGATGTCGACCCGCCGATGTGGCCGGGCACTTGCATGCGCACGGTTTCTTTATAGATGCCGGCCCTGACGACAATGACGTCGCCACTCTTGAGTCGACTGCTATTGCGTCCGCCGTGGTTCGCGATACTTGTGATCGTCTTAAAGGGCGTTGCCTTCGTAAGACCGTTATTGGTGTCGGAACCATGCGCGGTATCGACATACCAAACCGTTCCCTGATTCGTAGGAATGGAGGTCATTGGCGCAACTACCACCGCTCGTGCTGTTAATGCCGTCGCGACAGGTTCGGCACGAACGCAAGCAAAAATGATTCCAGTGAGGGTAATTCCGGTAATGACGGCCAAATCGAAAATTCTAACGATGCTCACGATGATTTGCTTTTTCGACATAAAGTACTCTCTTTGAAAATCCGCGCCATTCACATTGAGTTTACTTCGTGAACGTTTAGACGTATACGGCGTTCCCAAACGACCCATGGCTTCCCAGAAACCATACAGGAGTGACAACCATGGTCCACGGTCTCTGGGCTTTCCCGTCCTGTTCCTAGTCGTGTCAGAGTTTGCCGCATAGGCCCTGAATAGAAACGGCGAGTGCGGCTTCTTTATACAGAACCGAACGATGATGGATATTTTCGATTACGGATTTGAAATCCCGCGCGGCTCGTGCGTCGATTGAGTAATGTGGAAGTAAGCAAGCACAATCGGTTTGCTACGCGCGGCGATACAGGCGTGAGATCTCTGGTCTGGCCCGGGTAATTCCCATTCGTATGCTTGCTCGACGTGTACCGTCGGCCAGCGCCGCGATTTCCAAAAGTCCACTCCGCCCCGGTCCTGGCGGCTTCCCCCGTTCCATCCTATGGTCGGAAACTCTTCTGGCTGGCCCAAGCCCCAATCAGCGTTCCATCCACTGTGAAATGCTCATCCGACATGAACGGTCTGGTTCGTTCCAACACCCGCCTGAAAAACAACTCCGCGATCTCTTCGTTCAGCATTCGCTCGCTGCGTACCGAATATAAAATCTGCAACATCAGAGACCGAAACAGCCACTCGCGTGCTGTCGACGGCCGCCCCACGTCCGAGTACAACCTCGCAAACTGCGGGGACATCGCCTTCAAGATCTCATCCAGCATCTTGCGGATCCGTCGCAACGGTTGATCCGTCGGGACTCTCCTCGCTGGCGAAATGTGACTGAACATTCCTTCTCGCTGCTTATCGTCTACGCGGATTCGCTTGCCTCCTTGATCTTCCTTCAGACGAGTTCTTGATTAAATGTTGCAAAAGAAATCGACTTTTCGACAAACTGCTCCTTATCCCCAGCTTCCTTAGACGGTTTCGTCTCCTTTGGTGGCGGATTCTGCTTCTTTGCCTCCTGCGCCGGTTGACGCGGAGCGGCTTTCGGCTCTGGCGGTGGTGCCTGCCTCGACGCGGTTTCGTGTGCTGGCGGATTTGTCTCATTAGACGCGCGCAGGCGGCGAGTCGAGCTCGTCGGTTCAAATCTTGTCGCCGCAACCAAAGCCTCTTCTCTTTCAATCACTTCCGCAAACCCTGCAATGATCCGAATTTGTGTGGCCCGTAAACCACCCGAAATGGCAGAAAGCGTCAGACCGGGTTAACGGACCTGGTAGACTGCCGTAGCAAACGTTTGGGAGGGATACGTGAAAGCGCCGATCCTTTATCGAATCTCTTCTGTTCTTCTGCTACTTTTTGCGGCTGGTCACACACTCGGTTTTCGCCAGTCCGATTCCACATGGGGAGTTGATTCGCTTCTTGGCTCAATGCGGTCAATTCACTTTGACGTGCAGGGGTTCAGCCGGACATATTGGGACCTCTTTGTCGCGGCTGGATTCTCGGTCGGCGTGTTTTATCTATTCGCGGCGATATTGGCGTGGCAGCTAGGTGGCCTTCCGGCAGAGACTTTGGCGCTCATGCGCGTCACCGTGTGGGCTCTGGCTTCCTGCTTTGGCGCTATCACGATTGTGAGCTGGAGATACCTCTTTATTCTCCCGATCGTTTTTTCAATCCTGATTACGGTGTGTTTGACTGCGGCGGCGTGGCTCTCAGCTAAGACAAGTTGAACTTTGGTTGGGAAACGGCTGGTCCGACCTTGGGCGGATGGGTTGGCTTCCCAGAGTGCAATCGCCAACCTATGACCTCGCACGCCAGCTACGCTGCGAGCCGAATCAGCTCCAGCTAAAAGGCAGCACTAAACCATTCGGATGGTTGGAGGGCCCCGCAACGGTTTCCTTACCCAACAGTCGATACGACGCCGCAGGAATTACCAACAGCATGCGAGCCATTCGGGATTCCTGCCTTCACCGCCTTCCCCATCGTCGCCGCCCGCACTCACCAATCACGATGGCGCTTCAGGTGTATATTTTTGATGTAGTTTATATGGCGATTGCGATTCCTGAAACGATGTGGAATCAAACGCACGAACGATTCCGATGCGCATACTGATTGTCGAGGACGAAGAAAAAATGGCCAAGGCCCTCCGCACAGGGCTTGAGGCTGACCAGTTTTCGGTCAGCATCGCCCACACTGGAGAAGACGGTTTTTTTCTCGCTTCGACCGAAGCATTCGACCTGGTGATTTTGGACTTGATGCTTCCTGGTCGTGACGGCATGGAGGTATTGGCCGCCTTGCGGCAGCGAAGCGTGTCCGTGCCAGTACTCATATTGACCTCGAAAGACACCGTGAAAGACCGCGTGCGGGGCCTCGATGCAGGCGCCGACGATTACCTGGTGAAGCCTTTTGCGTTTTCCGAATTGCTTGCGCGCGTTCGGGCGCTACTCAGGCGCGGCAAGCCGGAGTCAGGCGACAAACTGAGGTTGGCCGACCTCGAAATGGACGCAGCCGGCCGCGTCGTCCTTCGAAACGGGAAAGAGCTGACCCTGACGGCCCGCGAATTCGATCTTCTCGAATATCTGCTGCGCCAGCAAGGCACAGTTGTTTCCCGGGAGATGCTCGCGCGGGACGTCTGGCAGGAGACGGCCCGATATACTCCGCTGGACAATGTCATAGACGTTCACGTTGCCCACCTGCGGCGAAAATTGGACGAGCCATTCAAGAAAAAACTTCTGCACACCGTGCGAGGGGTCGGTTTCGTGCTGCGTGAGGAGACACCTTGATGAGTCTGCGCCCCAAACGCGTGCGAACGCGCCTCACGCTTTGGTACGTCGGAATGCTCGCCGGTATCCTCGCGGTATATTTTGCCGGCGTTTCGGTGCTGCTTTTCTGGCAGGCGAGCAACATTTTGAAACGCCTTGCGGCAGAGGATCTTGAGACTGTGAAGGGTTTGCTCTATGTGGCAGACGACGGCCAAGTCGGAGTCCGCGAAGACTATCATCACCACACGGACTGGAAGCAGGTTCAGGAGCGGCTGCTTGAGGTACTCGCGCCTGATGGAACCATTCTCTATCGCAATGAACGGCTGGGCGACCGCACGATCGGAGGGGCGCCATTCGCCGGAGAAGGCGAACACGGATATTCGGGACGTTCGGCGAGGATGTCCGACGGAACGCGCGTCATCCTGATCAGCCGAAAATATGATCTCGAGGGTCGCACCGTTTTGATTCGGGTTGGGTACAGTCAAGAGCTGATATGGAATCAACTGACGGAAACGCTCCTCGTATTGTTGCTCGCTTCACCATTGGTGCTTGCCGGCACGGCCTACGCTGGCTACAAAATGGTGGCCCGCACCCTCGACCCTGTCAGCAAGATGGCGCGCCGGGCCGAACAAATCAATTCCGAGCGCTTGAATGATCGCCTGCCCATCGAGAACCCTGAGGACGAACTCGGCCATCTCGCTCGGGTCTTTAATGCGATGCTCTCCCGAATCGAACAGTCTTTCGAACAATTGCAGCGATTCACAGCGGATGCCTCGCATGAGCTGCGCACGCCGCTTGCCGCGATCCGCAGCATTGGTGAAGTGAGACTGCAGGAAGAAGCAACGGCAGCAGAATACCGGGACACTATCGGCAGCATGCTTGAAGAGGTCAACAGGCTCACCAGCATAGTCGAAAGCCTCCTAACGCTTTCACGAGCCGATGCGGGACAGATCAGGATTCAAGTCTCGGTTTTTCCTTTGATGGCGCTGGTCCGGGAAGCTGCCACCCTCCTGGAGGTCCTCATCGAGGACAAGCATTTGACTTTCACTCTCACGGGCGACGAAAGTTTGGGAGCGCAGGCCGACCGGCTGTACGTACGGCAGGCAATCGTGAATATTCTGCACAACGCCGTGAAGTTTACGCCCACGGGTGGATCGATTTCTGCGCACGTCGAATGCAAGGGCCATTCTCGCGTTGAACTCGCCATTAGCGACACGGGTCCGGGAATTGCGGCGGACCAATCTGCGAAAGTCTTCGAGCGGTTTTACCGCGTGGACGAATCGCGAACAGGAAACAACATGATGGGCGCAGGCTTGGGCCTCTCTGTCGCAAAGTGGGCCGTGGAAGCCAACAACGGAGAGATCGGAGTCGCCAGATCCTCGGGCGCCGGTTCCAAGTTTTGGATTTGCTTGCCCTCCGTGGGATGTTCCTCCTCCAGTGCAAAGCTGCCAGTTTAGGACCGGTACGGCTTCCCTTCCTCGCTGAAAACCACCCTAGAGGTGCTCTCGCTAGCATCGGCCGCAGATCCAACTACCTCGGTCTCGCTCCCCGCCTCCGCCACGAGCCACCGTCCTTAACCAAATCTTCAGGATGTCTTCAGTGGTCACTTTCCGGAAACAGATTTACGGTTCAAGGGTCGTGCTTGATTCGCGAAACTGCGGGGCTGCCTTCATGTCATCGAGGAGAGAGCTACAATGAAACAGTTCGTTTTCGTGGCCGCTCTCGCGGCACTGGCGTTTGCGATTCCTGTCTCTGCCAATTCGAGAATCCAGATAGATACGGTTCCACCCGAATATGTTCCGATCAATAGCCCCACCATCCGCGAAACGGTGTCGCTGTCCAGTTTCCACTTCGAGGTCAATCAAGAAACGGGACGCGCTCGAGTGGTGGTTGAGTACACGTACCCCGACCAAATGACTTATGGACCTGACGATGACGCCGGGGGGCCTCGGCCCACGATCGCCCAGCTTCCCGGGCTGACCTACGACGCCGCTGCTCATGCGGTTGTTTACGATTCAAGCGGCACGAAGACCATCTGCGCCACGGTCAGCGAGCAATCGGGACTTTTCGGTCATCACCTGAGAGTCAGAAACACGGGAGCCTGCACCGTGACAACGAATGTGGCCAACCACGCCGTGGATACGGGATGGGACATTCGTCGATTCCGCGCCGTGGATACATATTTCGAGGTCCGCTAGCCAAGTCGAGCGATCTTATGCCAACAAGAGCCCTGAAACCCGCACAACTGGAGCAGTTCCGCCGCCTCAGCACTTGTCTCGTCGCCAGTGCAATTGAAACATTTCGCGTGCGCCTACCCAACACTGGGTTCGCCAATTCGAGCATCAAGTGCATATTCAAGGATCAGCCGGCGATGGCAGGCTACGCCGCGACCGCGCGGATGCGGAGCTCCAGTCCTCGGATGGAGGCAAGCAAATCCTACGATTACTACGACCGCACCGATTGGTGGAACAACATCCTCACGATTCCCGCGCCGCGAGTGGTTGTGATCGAAGACGTGGATACTCCTCCGGGCTTGGGCGCGTTTGTCGGCGAGGTCCACGCAAATATTCTTCTCGCGCTGGGATGCATCGGAATCGTGACGAACGGCGCGGTACGCGATCTTTCCGACATTCAGACGACAGAATTTCAAATGTTTGCGGGCAACGTGTCCGTCTCGCACGCTTATTCCCACGTCTTCGATTTCGGCGGCGCTGTGCAAGTCGGCAGTCTGACGGTTCGCCCAGGCGATCTGATTCACGGCGACTGCCACGGAGTTCAGACCGTTCCGCAGGAGATTGCCGACAAAATTCCTGCTGCGGCGCGTGAAATTCGGCAGCGCAGGCAGGATCTGGTCGGATTGCGCCGATCGGCGGGTTTCACACTCGACAGGCTTCGCCAGGCCATTCGCGACACAGCCGTAAGCTACCAAGAGCTCAAATAATGCGCAGGCTAACTGATGCCCAACCTCTGTGACTTCACGAGAACTCTCCACAAATCGCGCGGGATGAGCCGGGCCCGGCTATTCACCGCGCTTCTTGTCGCCGCTGGACTTCTTTCCGGCTGCGGGTCCACAGGCAAGGCAACCGGCGACAGCCTCTTGAACGCTCCGACGGCGGCTGTGGTCAAGGTCCAGCGGCGGGACCTATCGAGCCAGCTCAGCATTTCCTCGGAGTTCCAGCCCTATCAAGAAGTGAACGTATATGCCAAGGTGTCGGGCTACATCCAGAAGCTCGACGTGAATTGGGGCACTCACGTAAAGCAGGGGCAGTCACTCGCGGTCCTGGAGATTCCCGAGCTTCAGCAGCAACTTCAACAGGATGAAGCAAGCGTTAGGAAGAGCGAGCAAGACGTGGCCCGCGCCAATGAAGAACTAAACCGCTCGGAGTCTGCTTACAAGGTCACGCACCTTACGTATGCGCGGATGGCCGACGTGCAGAAATCGCGACCGGAACTGGTGGCGCAGGAGGAAGTGGACGTAGCGCAGGGAAAGGATTTGGAGGCGAGCGCGGGAGTATCCGCGGCGAAGGACTCCGTGGCGGGAAGCGAACAAGAGTTCATCGCATCCAAGGCGGCCCTCGAAAAAGACCGATCGATGTACGCGTATTCCCGGATCACGGCTCCCTTCGAAGGCGTCGTTACCGAGATTGACGCGTACACCGGAGCGCTGTTGCCGGCGGGGACATCTTCCAACAAAGGCGACCAGGCACTCTGTCATCTTTCGCAAAACAATCTTCTCCGCCTCGTGATTCCCGTGCCGGAAAGGGCTGTCGCGGAGGTTCACGTTGGCGAAGACATTACCGTGCGCGTCTCCACGCTGAACAAGACACTGGTTGGGAAAATCAGCCTTTTCTCCGATCAAATCGATCCGGAAACTCGCACGATGCACACGGAAGTGACCGTTCCGAATCCGACGTACGAAATCGTTCCTGGAATGTACGCTACCGTGCAAATCCCGCTCCACACCGTGCAAAACGCTCTAACGGTGCCCGTCCAGGCGGTACAGACGTCCGGTGAGATGCGGGGTTCGGTCCTCGTGGTTGGTGGCGATAACCGGATCGAAAAACGCGACGTGTCGCTCGGCATCGAAAACGCTGCGGACGTGGAAATCCTTTCGGGCCTGAGCGACAACGACCGTGTCGTGTTTGGCGAGCAGTCGCAGTTTAAGCCCGGCGAACTCGTCAACTCGAAGGTCGTCACGCCCTCGGAAGTGGAGTAGGAACTGGTATGTCTTCGTTTTCATTGCGCCATCCATACTTCATCATCGTAATTTGCCTCTTTGTCTGCGTACTTGGGCTCACCAGTCTGGTCCAAATGCCTGTGGATATGTTTCCCCCGATCAACATTCCGGTCGTGGAAGTAGCAACGTTTTACGGCGGCATGCCACCGCAACAAATCGAAGCCGATATCACGGACACATTCGAGCGATTCTTCACACTGGGCAGCGGAATCGACCATATCGAGTCGCGATCGATGTCCGGCGTGAGCCTTATCAAGGTTTTCTTTCAGCCGGGCACGGACGCGAATGCAGACGTAACCCAGGTTTCGAATCTGGCGATGGCCGATTTGAGGAGGCTTCCGCAAGGTACGCTGCCTCCGGTCGTGATGAGCATGGATGCCTCCAGCCTTCCCGTTTGCCTGCTGACGGTTGACGGGCAGGGTCTTTCTGAGACGCAGCTCCACGATTATTTGCAATTTCAGATTCGGAACCAGATCGCGGGCGTCCCCGGCGCAACTGTGCCACCTCCCTACGGTGGCCGCTATCGGCAGATCATGGTCTACGTGGATCCGTTGAAGCTGCAGGCCAATGAATTGAGCCCGATGGACGTCGTGCGCGCCACGGACGAATCGAATCTCATTCTGCCCGCCGGCGACGTCCGGATCGGCCCGCTGGATTACAACCTTTACACAAATGCCCAGGTTCTGAATGCGAAAGCCCTGAATGACCTGCCGCTGAAAACGGAAGGCGAGAAATCTGTTTTCATTTCCGACGTGGGCCACGCCGTTGACGGCTCCGCATTGCAATACAACATTGTGCGAGTCAACGGCCAGCGATCCGTCTATGTCCCCATCCAAAAGCAGGGTGGTAACAGCAATACAATCGAGGTTGTGAACGGGATCAAGGGCGCGATCACAAACCTGCGCGATATTCCGGCTCAGCTCAAGGCCCACGTCGTATTCGATCAATCCGTGTTCGTGAAACAGGCTATCTCCACGGTTCTAAAAGAAGGTGGGACGGGGCTCGTGCTCACCGCGCTGATGGTTCTGATCTTTCTGGGCAGTGCGCGAGCGACCTTTGCCGTGTTCCTTTCGATTCCCCTCTCGGTGATGGTCACTTTCTTTTGCCTCCATATCGGGAACGCTACGATCAACAGCATGATCCTGAGCGGCCTGGCGCTCGCTTTCTCGCGCTTGATCGACAACTCCGTGATCGTTCTCGAGAATATTTTCCGTCACATGGAACTCGGTGAGACGCCGGCAGTCGCCTCCGAAAAAGGTGCCAACGAAGTTGGCCTGGCGGTGCTGGCGATCACCATCGTCACCGTCGTTGTGTTCTTCCCGGTGACTTTGCTCTACGGAGTCAGCAAGTTTCTCTTTACGGCCCTTGCGCTGAGCGTGGTCATTTCACTCTTCGCGTCATATTTCGTCGCCATTTCGGTTGTACCGCTCTACTGCGCAAAGCTGCTGAAAGGAGTCGCGCGCCATAGCCCGGCGGATCAAGAGCTCGCCGACAAACCCGCCAAGGAGCATTCATGGGGGATGCGATTTCATGCCCAGTTCAATCTAAAGTTCGAACAGCTACTGACAAAGTACGACCTGTGGGTGAAAAAGGTCCTCGACCACCCCAAGGAAGTCGTTTGGGGATTCGTTGGCGTATTCGTTCTAAGCTTCGCGCTCTACCCGTTGGTCGGTGTGTCATTTTTTCCTCGCACCGACGCCGGGCAATTCGTTATCAACGTCAAAGCGCCCACCGGAACGCGCATCGAGGTCACCGAGGATTATGTAAAGAAAGTTGAAAACATTATTCGCCAGGTCGTCAAGCCCGGCGATCTCAATTCTGTAGTATCGAACATCGGAGTTACGCCGGACTTGTCCTCGCTATCCACGCCGAATTCGGCGATGCATACGGCGTTCGTCGAAGTCGGCCTGAAGGAGGACCATACGGTAGGCAGTTTCGTCTACATGGACGAGGTCCGCAAGCAGGTCTCGTCGCAACTACCGGAGCTGCGCACTTATTTTCAATCCGGCGGACTTGTGGATTCCGTTCTCAATCAAGGACTCCCGGCACCGATTGACGTTCAAGTAAGCGGAAACGATTTGCAAGCTGCTGATCGGATCGCTCTGGACCTCGAAGAACAGTTTCGCCGCGTGCGCGGAGTCTCCGACGTCTACGTCCCGCAGGACATGGACTATCCCTCATTGCAAGTGAACGTAAACCGCGAGCGTACCAGCGAACTCGGCCTGAGCCCAAAGGAAGTAGTCGATAATCTCATTACTTCGCTCACTTCGGATGCGATGATCGCGCCAAGTTATTGGGTTGATCCGAATAGCGGTAACAATTATTTCGTGACCGTGCAGTATCCCGAAAATCAGGTCAAGTCCGTCGAAGATCTGAAAGCGATGCCGCTGCACGCCGCGAGCCTGAAGCTGCCAACTTATCTCAATCAGGTCGCTGACATCACTCCGATCCTCACGCCCACCGAAGTGGATCATTACCAGTTGCAACGCACCATTGATGTGTATGTGGCGCCGTCGGGCGAAGATCTGGGGAAGCCCGCCCGGGAAGTCCAAAAGATTGTCGCCGCCACCAAACTTCCGCCCAATATTCGAATCGATGTCCGGGGGCTGGTGAACACGATGAACGCGTCTTTTCGGAGCTTCGGCTTCGGGCTGACGCTCTCGATCCTGCTTGTTTTCCTGGTCCTGGTGGCGCAGTTTTCGTCCTTCATCGATCCCTTTCTGATCGTCCTCGCGATTCCCACGGGCCTCGTGGGGGTGATGTTGACGCTGGCGTTCACAGACACCACGCTGAATATTCAGTCCCTGATGGGTATCGTGATGCTCACCGGCATGGTCGTTTCCAATAGCATCTTGATCGTGGACTTTGCCAATCGCCTTCGCCAGGAAGGCTACGGAGTCCGGGAAGCGGTCGGCCATTCCTGCCGTATCCGCTTGCGGCCCATTCTGATGACTTCCCTCGCGACCATCGTCGGGCTGCTGCCCATGGCGCTGAAACTGGAGGCGGGAAGCGAAGCCTATGCGCCTCTCGCGCGCGTGATTATTGGCGGCCTGATCGTTTCCGTGGTCCTGACGGTCTTCGTGGTGCCGGCCGCATATCTGATGATTTATCAGCGCCGCGCTCCATCGCCGGCGACACCGCTGGTGGGGGAATCGCGATGACCGGATCGAATCGCATGGCCGCACTCGCCGTTTTGACTGTGCTCTCTGGTACATCGGTTGCCGCGCAAAGCGTGCAGAAGCTGAGTCTTCACGACGCCGAACAGATTGCCGTTCAAAACCACCCTCAAATTCAGGCGGCCACCGACATTGCATCTGCGGCCAAAGCCCAAGTCACCGAACAGCGATCCGCGTACTACCCGACCGCTTACGGCAGCGTCACCGCGGCCGATTCCGAGAACAATAGCCGAATCGCGGCTGGCGCCTTAAACAATCCCATCATCTACGAGCGTTACGCGAACGGCTTGACCGTAAATCAGCTTGTGACCGATTTCGGCCGCACCCATGAACTCGTCAAGAGTTCGGACCTTCACGCACGAGCGGAACAGGAAAACGTGGCCACTTCGCGAGCCGATGTCCTGCTCGGCGTGGACCAGGCTTACTTTGCCGTCCAGAAGGCGCAGTCGGTGCTAAACGTGGCCCAGGAAACAGTTAAAGAGCGCCAGCTGGTCGCCGACCAGGTGGGCGAGCTTGAGAAAAACAAGATTAAGTCGGGACTCGACCTCAGTTTCGCGAACGTGGACCTTGCGCAGGCGCAGCTTCTGCTGGTCCAGGCTCAGAACGACCTCGAAGCGTCCTACGCGCAGCTATCCGCCGCGCTTGGCTACGAAGACGAGCGGACATTCGAGTTGGCCGAAGAACCGGTTCCGCCCGCGCCCTCCGCGAATTTCGCCGATCTTCTCGAGCAAGCGCTCCAGAACAGGCCGGAACTCATTAGCCTACGGTTGGACGCGGATTCGGCGCATAGTTACGCCAGAGCCGAGCGCGATTTGTCACTTCCGACCATTTCGGCCACCGGCAGCGCCGGATTGACTCCTGTCGGCGCGGACCAGCTTGCTCCTCGTTACGCGGCTGCCGGAGTCAATGTAAATATCCCGATATTCAACGGCCATCTCTTTGGAGCTCTGCGAAGCGAGGCCAATTCCCGCGCGAAAGCAGACGATCAGTACGTTCGCGACCTCCAAAATCGGATCGTTCGCGACGTTCGCACCGCGTGGCTGAATTCCAACTCGGCCTTCCAGCGACTCGCTCTAACCGAGCAGCTCCTAAGAAATTCGACCGACGCGTTGGACCTTGCCCAGGCTCGCTACAAACTTGGACTCAGCTCCATTATCGAACTCAGCCAGGCCCAGTTGAACCTGACACAGGCCGAACTCGAATCGGCCAGCTCCAAATTCGACTACCAGACGCTGCGATCGGTCCTGAAATACCAGCTCGGACAGTTGCAATAGCCGGCGATATAGGAAAACGAACTCGCCGTTCTCGGCGCGCTCCAGCGGGCTTTCCGAACCGCTGCCATCGTTCCCGCAGCCGCGGTAACTGCGGTCCTCCGCCGCCCTAACCCGTCCCCGAGTAACAAACTATTAATGTTGCCGTCACAGGAGATTCAACCGGACTGGTTAAGGTTCGGTCGCCTTGTGTTTTGAATTTAGCGTCTAGCCGCTCTGCAGCCTTTGCGAAAGCTAAGAAGCCCGGTGATCTCTATTCGTTCCCGGCGTGTGTGGGTGCCCGATTTGAAAGACCAGAGTTTCGAGCATTCTATTGGCTAAGTCTCTCGGGTATTGGTGTTTGTCCGTACCGATTCGATTCAAATTCTAAGGAGGAATGAATGCGAGTACTTGCAACGTGTATCGTGGCCCTCGGCCTCGTCGTCTCGCCAGCGCTGGCGGGAGCGGCTGCACCCGGGGACAAAGATAATCCGGCAGCCAATTCAAACACGACGGCCGGCGCGCAACCCGCTACCGCGCCCTCGGCAGTTGCGAAAGTTGACCCAGCCGCGAAGCCCGAGCCATCGAGCAGCGAAGTGGCAGCCGAGTTACAGCAACTCCGCGATCTGCTGGAAGCGCAGTCGAAGCAACTTCAGGAACAGCAGCAGAAGATGCAGTTGCTCGAAGAGCAGCTGAACGCTTCGAGCGCGGCCCGCGAGAATATCGTGGCCTCGCCGGGTGCCGCGGATCCTTCAGCGATCGGACCCGTCGCCGGGGTGGCAGCGAACACCAGTGTGGCGAATGCGGGCTCAAACCAGGAGAAAACCGGACCTCCGACATCCATCCAGTTCAAGGGCATCACGCTCACTCCGGGTGGCTTCATGGCGGCGGAAACCGTGTGGCGGCAGAAGGGCCTTGCCTCCGATGTCAACACCCCTTTCAACAACACTCCCTTTAACGGATCTTCGAATGCTCATATGTCGGAATTTAATGCGTCGGGCCGCCAGTCCCGCATCTCCATGCTGGTCGAAGGGAAGTTGGACAGCGTGAAGATTGGCGGTTATTACGAAATGGACTTCCTCTCCGCTGGCGTGACGTCGAACCCAAACCAGAGCAACAGCTACACAATGCGTCAACGGCAATTCTGGGCGCAGGCCGCCTTCAACAACGGGATCACGGTGACGGGGGGCCAGCAGTGGAGCTTGCTCACGGAGACTACCCATGGAATGGATAACCGCTCCGAAGCATTGCCTCAGACAATCGATGCGCAATATCACGTCGGTTTCAGCTGGGCGCGGCAGGAAGGTATCCGTTTTACCAAGGACTTCGGCGATAAGGTTTGGCTGGGATTCTCAATTGAAGAGCCGCAGGACACGATCACGGTACACGGCAACCCCACGGCTGTTTCGGGAGGAACCGTCATCACCGAACCTGCCACCACCTGCGCCACTCCTCCCTGCACAGTCACCGTCAACACCGTCACGAACAACAATTTCCTACTCGGTGCGTTCGGCGCCACCGGTGGCCTCAACAATCCGATCGGCAATTACCCGTACAATCCCTCCCCGGACTTCATCGTCAAGGCAGTCTTTGAACCCGGTTTTGGACACTATGAAATCTTCGGCGTCCTGAGCGATTTCCGCGATCGTGTCTTCCCGTGCGTTCCCCTGACTGGCACGACGGCGCCCGCGGGATGCTCGTCGATTACCTCAGCGGCGGGGGCTTTCAATGACAGCAGGCAGGGAGGTGGAATTGGCGCCAACGCACGCTGGAACCTCTTTGCAAAAAAGGTTGACCTCGGCATCCACTTCTTCGGTGGAGACGGCATCGGCCGCTATGGTTCGGGCGGGTTGTCGGATGCAACTGTTCGTCCAGACGGCACGCTCGCTCCGATTCACAATTTCCAGTCCCTCGGCACGCTGCAATTTCACCCGACGCCGAAGCTCGACATCAACCTCAACGCGGGCGGTGAATTTGAGGAACGCACCAATTTCACCAAGCCTGGCGGTGCGGCGCCGAACGATGGTTTCGGCTACGCGCTCCTCAATAACTCCGGGTGTTGGACGGAAACACTTCCCATCGCCGCTCCGGGCACGGGCAATAACCTCGGTGTCCCAACGGGCGTCGGCGGCGCCACTGGCTTCATTCCTGGTGCTCTCGCCAACTGCACGGGTGACACCCGAAACCTGATCGAGGGCTCGATCGGATTCTGGTATCGCTTTTACAAGGGCCCGAAGGGGACGGTGCAGTTTGGCATGCAGTATGCCAACTACGTCCGCAACACTTGGCGCGGCACCGGCACTGCCGGTACCGTGAGCGCTAGCGGTCAACCTCACTCGGACGAGAATATGGTTTTCACCTCGTTCCGTTACTACCTGCCGTAGAAAACGAATCGGCGCAGGGGGAAGCTTCCGCATCCCCCTGCGCCGGTTTACTTCCAAAGTCCCCTCGCGTTTACCAGAGCAGTTTCAGCCTGAACTGAATCTGGCGTGAATTGGTCGAAGTGCTCGTGATCGTTCCCGCTGCCGACTTGCCTTGCGGCGCGCCGCGACTCCGGCTACGCATGTGCGTCCATCGTGGATTCGACGAAACCGGCCTCGCGCGGCACACCGCCGATCGAGCGGCTTCAGGTACCCACGTGGGCGCTCGACTGAGCCCGCCGCGGAAACGATCAGAAGCTGAAACGACCACCGATTGTCGGAGCAAGGTTGTCGGGGAAGTTATACGGGACACCGGGGCCATGAGGAATGGCGATGTCCAGGCCGCCGCTCACCCAGGAATACGCAATTCCGGCGAAACCGTCGAAACGCTTGGTGAAGTGGTGGTCCACATAGAGCGACACCTCATTGAGCGTGCCCGCGCAGGAACTGCGGAAATTTCCGGGCGAGCAGGTTGACGGATTACGACGGAAAGTGTTCTGCCGCTGTTGATACCACGACAAAGTGATGTCGGTTTTCTTGTCGTAAGCGTATTTCGCGCCCGTCCACCAGATATTCACCAGCTTTTGAGAATCAAGATTGTCGTCTTCGACTCCGCTCATGAGGTAGCCGCCTTGGTCATCGGCGCCGACGCCCAACGGGTTTGACGGGTTGTTCTGCCAGATATATTCGTAACCGGCAAAAAATTTGAACGGGTCCCACGTATACTTGGCAGCGACCATAATTGCGTTGTTGTCAGTTACGATCCCGTATACGGTGTTGGTCGGGTCGATCAGATTGGGCCCGGTGATTTGGGTTGTATTGATGCTGTCCGTGGTCGACTGAAACGACTGCGACGCACTCTGACTCTGAGCCCCCAGCAAGGGGTTTACAACGCTGATCGCCTGATTGTAGTGTTGGTAGACGGCGTCGGCGGAGAACTTGCGGTATTCACCGCCGAGGTCGAATCCCCACGCATTGTTATGCGGCTTTTCCGGCGTGCAGTTGGCGGCACTCCAGCCTGCCAAGGCCGAATAGCAGCCGCCAGAACCATTGACGAATTTATACATCGCGCCGAAGTGGACCGGGCCATAGGTGAGCCGATACTTGAGGGCGTCGTCCCAACGGCTGTCCTCGGTATCGCCGCCGCCGGCCATCGTGCCGTTATACCCGATGTAGGAAAAGGCATAGCTGCCGCCGGCCGGATCGTAAAGGAGCATCGCATCGGTGCCGAGAGCGCGCTGACGACCGAAGGTCAGCGTGCCGAATCGCGCGGACGAGATACCGGCATAGAATTCGTCGTTGAAGGGTTGGCCCGCGCGCGCGCCGTCGATGGCTTCCGAATAGCTCCCCCTCGGAAGGCCGTTGTTGTTGATATTGGTGAGTGACGCGTTGGCGAGCAGGCCGGAATTCGGATTGATGCCAGTTGAAGCGTTGAACACAACGGACCAGCCGGGCGCAAACTCTTCCTTGCCCCTGACGCCCAGACCCGTCTGCTGCAGGTTGTTCGGTGCGACGAGGAATCGTGAGTGATTGCCATTTCGGTTTACCAGAGATTCGCCTTCGTAGTTATAGCCGTTTACCGGTAAGCCGTGGCTGACCCAGCCCAGGCCGACGTCATACGCACCAAACAGCGTGACGCCGTGCCAGGTCAGCGCGCAATCGGTGGCGGCGAACTCGTGGCCGCTCGCGCAGGCGTCGGGGGCCTTCGGCTGGATCCTAATGTCGACCGTCGCGCCCTGATCAACCGCCACGCTGATTCCCGTGTGTGTTTGTTCGGAGAACCCTTGTTTTGCCGCTCGAATCTCGAACTGTCCCGGCTGCAGCCCATGAATTTGGTAGCGGCCCTGATCGTCAGTGGTCGTCGAGCGCTCCAGGCCCGTATCCAGGTTGCGCGCCGTCACGATCGCTTCCTTCACCGCGCTGCCGGAGGAATCGAGCACCTGTCCGCTGATGTTCCCGGAATCCTGCGCCGAGGCTCCCGTCGCCGAGACCAATAGAAACGCCAGCAGCACGAGCCATCGCGCCGCGGCTGATTTTTGCACGTGGGCCGCTGGCCGAGACGTGCGGCCGCCGCTCCGGAATTGACGCACTATTGCAGACAAATCGAGATGCATCGTGAGGTCTCCTCGAGAAATTATTCCCATCAACCGCCCCTGCCACCCAAGGTCTTAGGCGGACTAAGATATACGAATTGATACGAAAAATATAGAGAAACTGACGCAATTTAGTTCATCAATGAACGCCCCTGGATCAGCCCGTGAAACGACGTTTATAGTCTGCCGAACCCTCCGCGGGCCTCTGTTCGTCCGTTACGCTTTCAACATGGGTTCGAGTGCCCGGCCGCTCGACCGACGGCGGCGGCTGTAGACTCTCCGTGTCCTGTGAATTGGCAAAGGTGATTCGTTTGAGCTCGCACGCTGACACAATTTCTGCCCCGCCGCCCGCTTCGCCGTGGATCTATGGGCCGTGGCTCGATCTCATCGTGGGTTGCGGCGCGTGGTCGGCGCCGCTACTCGCCGGCGCCATATGGCTGACACAGACCCATACGCACGCGTGGGTAGTGGCCTTCTATCTTCTGGCTCTCGCCTTCAACTATCCGCATTTCATGGCGACGATCTATCGCGCGTATCACACGCGCGCCGACTTCGAAAAATACAAAATCTTCACGCTGCACATTACCCTGCTGCTGGTTTTGACCGGCATCATCCTTCACGCGTCCTACCAGCTTTTTCCGTGGGTGTTCACGCTCTATATCTGCTGGAGTCCGTGGCACTATTCCGGCCAAAATTACGGATTGTTGATGATGTTCGCGCGCCGCACCGGCGCGGAAGCCACTCCCGGCGAACGCCGCTCGATTCGCGCCGCATTCGTGGCGTCGTACTTGATGCTGCTCGCGAGCTTCGAAACCGGCGGTTCGACCGATCCCCTGATTCTTTCGCTCGGGCTAGCCGCGAAGTACACACTGCCGGCGCGATTGGTGTTGGCTGGGGCTTTCGCGGTTTTCCTATTCTTCGGATTCCGGCGGCTGATTCAGCGCAGCGGCGTGCGGGCTCTGGCGGCCCCGCTAACGCTGGCGCTGACACAATTCATCTGGTTCGTAGTGCCCACGCTTTTGGAATTGCACGCGCAATATCAGATTCCGCAAACGCGCTACAGCAGTGGAATCCTGGCGATCCTCCATTCCGCGCAGTACATATGGATCACCAGCTACTACCAGGGACGCGAAGCGCGCGCTACCGGCCACGCGGGCTGGCGAATGACGGGTTACTTCCTCACGCTCGTCGCCGGCGGCATCGCTCTTTTCATTCCCGGTCCGTGGATCGTCAGTCGCATCCTTCACTTCGACTTCACCACGAGCTTTCTGATTTTCACGGCCGTTGTGAACATTCACCATTTCATTCTGGATGGCGCGCTCTGGAAGCTGCGCGATTCGCGCATCTCGGGCATGCTGATTGGCCGCGGCGGAAAGCCTCAGGCAAGCCCGGCGCCATCGCGGTCCGCCGAGCGCGGAACGGGAGGCCGCCTCTTCTCGTCACCCCTGCTTCGCTGGTCGGTGGTGGCGCTGCTGTTCCTCTGGGGTGGAATGGACCAGATTCGCTTCGCACTGGGCACTCATGAGGCAAATCTTCCCGCTCTGATCAGCGCGGCGCGCATGAATCCGTACGACAGCGTGGTGCAGGCGCGCATCGCTTTCGCGCAGACCAAGGCCGGCGACCGCAGCGCAGCGATTGATGCGCTCGAGCGCGCGGTGGACGTCAACCCGCACGATTCCCGCGCGCAGCAGGCCTGCGCCCGGGCGCTGCTGGAGGACGGCCGGTACCAGGACGCGTACGACCGCTACGCGAAGATGCTCCAGGTTTTTCCGCGCGATCCAAACGCATTGGTGAATTATGGGCTGCTGGCCGCGCGATTCGGCCATCCCGACGAGGCCATGGATTCGTGGGAAAAGGCCGTAACGGTGGACCCCAATCAGCCGAACGCCCACCTCTATCTCGCGGCTGCTTTCGATCAAAGAGGCGAGTTTGCTGCTGCCGCCCGTCATTGGGGCGGGTTCCTGCGTTTCGCTGCGGCCAATCCGGATGATCCCGCAGCTGGAATCGAGCAGCAGGCGACCGCAACAATTCAATTGGCGGACGATGAGTCGCGCATCCACCGGACGGATGCGGCTTTCGCGGGATACC
>Ga0210395_10000363_pt1 | contig 35754 bp, 25 predicted proteins | sample IncBWH4OmetaG_FD_150861 | JGI IMG/M metagenome (GOLD analysis project Ga0210395, IMG submission 150861) | Forest soil microbial communities from Barre Woods Harvard Forest LTER site, Petersham, Massachusetts, United States - Inc-BW-H-4-O ... | reverse complement strand
TAAGATAATGATATTATTGTATATTAATTGTATCATTCACATAGTTATGTTGATTATTATTATGATATTAGGTTTATTGTTTATGTCAAGTAATAAGTGAAAATTAGTACTTATAAAGTCGATGAAATTAAATATATTAATGGGAGTATTATTATATATCATGTGTATTATAGCATTCCTTATATCTCTGTTTTTAGTTCACAATATACATATTATAAGTGTTATAATACAGAACAAAATATAGATTAAGTAAGTCCAATAAGAAGAAAAAGGGGAAAAATAGGGATAAATACAATTGAAATGAGGTTACCAACATGATTGTTATCCTCCTTTGGCAGGTATACAAAGTCACAGTGGGCCTAGTGTGGACCTAGCTATTTTTGCTTTACATCTAGCAGGTATAAGTAGTTTACTAGGAGCAATTAATTTCATAACTACAATATATAATATAAGAATGCCTGGAACAGAGCTTTACAAATTAGGTTTATTTGGTTGAGCTGTAGTGATTACCGCTGTATTATTGCTGCTATCCTTACCGGTGTTAGCTGGGGGAATAACAATGTTATTAACGGATAGAAATTTCAATACTTCTTTCTTCGAAGTGGCAGGTGGAGGCGATCCTATATTGTTCCAACATCTTTTCTGATTTTTTGGACATCCAGAAGTTTACATACTTATATTACCAGGATTTGGTATAATAAGTACAACGATTTCAATTTATTCTAATAAAGGTATATTTGGAAATATCGGAATGATATATGCAATGATGTCAATAGGATTATTAGGATTCATAGTATGATCTCATCATATGTATATCGTAGGTCTAGACGTAGACACAAGGGCCTATTTTACGGCAGCTACTTTGGTTATTGCTGTACCTACAGGTATAAAGATTTTTTCTTGATTAGCTACATCATATGGAGGATCTTTAAGATTGACTCCTTCTTTATTATTCGCATTAGGATTTGTATTCATGTTTACTATAGGAGGGTTATCCGGAGTTATCCTAGCTAATTCTTCTTTGGATACAGCATTCCATGATACATATTACGTCGTAGCTCAAATGGGCCATAATAGTGTACTTTATTTTAAGTCCTATTTTGCAACTGACTATATGCTGGAAACTATGTTATTTCTGTATTGTTTACTATTTATTTATACGTTTTATCTGTGTTTAGATGCTAGTAAGAAAAATTTTCTCTTGAATAGTGAAAAAAACAATAGTAGAGATTCTTTTCCAGAATCGAACATACAATCAGCAGAAAACCGAAAGGGATTCTCAGAGACTATACGTCAGTTACCAGAAACAGAAGATTATAAGTTTTGAAGTTGATTTGCGGGTATAATAGATGGAGATGGAAACTTTGACATTAGAGAAAATTCTATCTCTAAATCAAGAGTTCTTAAACAAATAAGAATTAAATTGCATAATAGGGATATAAGAATATTAAATCGTGTGCAAAACTATCTGCACATAGGTAGGATAAGATCTGACAAAAATAAACCATATTCAACTTACATTGTTTCAACTCGAGAAACAATGATGCATATTATTAAAAATATTAATGGAAAAATCAGACTTAAAGTACCTAGTTTCAAAGAAGCTTGTGCATCTTACGGGATAGATTATGTAGAAGCTGATTATAATATAAAGTTACATGATCCTTATTTTGGAGGTTTGGTTGATACTGATGGTAGCATAGTCTTTAATTATTCTGGAAACAGAATAGAATGTAATCTAGAGTTCCAATATAATGAATATACATCGAAATTGAATTTTGATAATACGATATTAAATAGCAAACCTTATATAATCATACGTAACAAGACTTCTGGAACCTTGAACAAGTCTAAAAAATTTCCATCTATTGCATTCAAATTTCAAAATGTAAGTAATATGTTGTCCGTATATGATTACTTTATACATAATAGGTTATATTCTGATATGAAGTTTTATAGAGTTACTAAAATAAAATCTTTTATAGAAATCCGGAAATATAAAAATTCTCCTCAAGGTAGTGCTGAACATAAAATTTATGCAGATTTCTTAATTGATTGAATTAAGTATAAGAACCCTTCGTGATACAAAGTACCTTATGTCGTAAAGCATCTATTACATAACTAATATATTATGGCTGGTAAAGATATAGTCCACAAATTTTCATAATTTGCATTTCCATTATGTACTAAGTATGGGAGCAGTGTTTGCTATATTTAGTGGTTGATATTACTGAGTGCCAAAAATATTAGGTTTGCTTTATGATATGACATTATCTACTATTCAATACTGAATATTATTTATAGGTGTTAATCTTACATTTTTCCCTCAACATTTCTTAGGTCAAGTAGGCCCTTCATTATATAAATATAATGTATGCACAACGCTAATTGCTAGGAACCCTATATAAATAGGAAATTAGCAGGAAATCTACAAATTTGGTAGAATCTTCAGAGACTATACGTGTTGTAACCTAAAGGTTAAAAATATAGTCCAATTAACATAGTAATATGTTAAATCATATTTTGCTATTAGTATATAATTATAATAACGATATATTATTAAAGGATACTAGAAGTTTAAATGGATTTTCTGACCGACTTTATAGTTATAGTAGCATTGAACCCGAATTTTCGGAGGATTCTGATACTAGTTCAGATGATAATGACGACTTTATTGCAACAACAGTAAAAAATAACAATTTAATAACTATTAAATTTAAACTCAAATTTGATCAACAATGCAAATTGGATTTGAATAATTTAAAATCTGTTCCTGTTTCTCCCATTTATAACCTTTTAAAAGATAAAGAAACCATCTTAAAAGAGTATAAAAACAAAAGTGGTATTTATCTTATACACAATAACATTAATGGCAAACAGTATGTAGGAAGCGGTACAGACTTGGGAAAAAGACTGGCTGTTTACTATTTTCCTTCTCGTTTAATAGATAATCGTTATATTTCCAATTCTATTTTGAAATACGGACATGATAATTTTTCTATTATTATTTTAGATGTTTTGGGTAATGCTGGTTCATGTGTTAAGACGGATATCATTAATAAAGAACAAGGGTACATTAATATTTATAAGCCTGTTCTTAATTTAAACCCTTTGGCTAGTTCCAGTTTAGGCTTTAGACATTCAGAAGAATCTAAGAAACTAATATCTGAGTTTCGGAAAGGTAAGCCCTTATCTGAAAACACTAAGAAAAGATTAAGTCTTTTATTTACAGGTGAGTTAAACCCTTTTTGGTCTAAAATTCATTCTTCGGATACCTTAGATAAAATGAGGAAATCTAAAATTGGGAAATTAAACCCTATGTTTAACAAAGATAAATCTAAAGAATTCCTTTTATATATGAACAAAGATAAGAAAGGATCTAATAATCCTATGTTTGGTAAAGCTAAATCCGAAGAAACCTTGGCTAAATTAAGAAAAAAGATTTATATTTATGATGACAGCAAACAGTTTATCAAATACTATGATAGTATAAAATCAGCAGTAAAAGATTTACATATTGCGGCAGAAACCATTAAAAAGTATTTAAATACAAATAAGTTATATAAAAACAAGTATTTTTATTCTGAATTACAATAGTATATATGTAAATGCTACAAGGAATGCCAAGAAGAATCAGCGATTATCCCGATGGATTTGCGGGTTGAAACTTGGTTAGTAGTATAGGGTCCATAATAAGTGTCATTGCTACCTTTGTATTTTTATACATTATATATGCTCAATTAGTACACGGAGTGTTAGCCGGTAAAGATCCTTGAGGTATCTCTGTACCTTTTAGTGACATTTTACGAATAAATACAAATAGGAACTCCGACAGTATAGAATGAGTACTAAATAGTCCTCCTAAAGTTCATGCTTTTGTCGGCCTACCAGTAAGAAGCAGTCTTCCTGGTTTTCGAGGATTAATTAAAAGTGTAGTAGGTGTAAGTTTAGGGGCTTTAACTTTTGACAGTTGAAGGATAGCGAAAATGGAACAAAAAAGAGTAAACCACCAATCAGGTTTAGAAGCTGAAATAAATAAATTAACTAACATTAATTATGATAAAGATATAGAAAACAATATTTTGAAAACAAAAATTGAAGCTACAACTGGTAGAATTCAAGAATCACAAATTGAAATAGGAAACTTGGTAAAAAAATCTAAATCCCTTGTTGACCAATTAAAACAAAGCAACTTAGATTCCGATAAAAAAGTTGAATTAACGGGGGATTTAAGTCGTACTATGGAGCGAAAGTCCGAACTACTTAGCAGAGTAGCAGATGAAGTTAAAAGTATTAATGACACTTTTGCGACTAAAAGTATGATAGGGGATGACTGATTTAATATTACAATATTTAGGGAATTTCTATCAAGTTTAAGTGCGGAACAATTAGGATGTTTGTTTAATGTTATAGGATTAAGTCTTATACTTGTTATTATAAATTCTATTATTTTAATTTATTTTGGTAATAAAATAATAGAATATATGGATCTTGAATCTAAGTACCCAAAACTAGCTAGATTTATAAAAATAAGAAGAAAGCTTATAGATAAATATATAAAATTTCAAACTATATATATTTATGTTTTATGTATAATATGAATAAGTGTAAATGTATATATGTTTTTCTTATAATATGAATGAGTTATAATGTAAATGCTGCAAGGAATGCCAAGAAGGATAAGCGATTACCCTGATGGATTTGCGGGTTGAAATTTAATTAGTAGTATAGGGTCTATAATAAGCGTTATTGCTACTTTTATATTTTTATACATTATATATACTCAATTAATACGGGGTATATTAGCTGGCAAAGATCCTTGAGGTATATCTATACCTTTTAGCGATATTTTACGAATAAATTCAAGTAGAAGTTCTGATAGTATTGAGTGAGCGTTAAATAGTCCTCCTAAAGTTCATGCTTTTGTGGGTCTACCTATACGAAGTAAAATAAGTATATCTGGTTAATAATCTTTATATTAGTCAAATGTTATATAATCTTAGAATAAAAGACTCGGGAGGAACAAGTATGGTTATCGTATCAAGAGTACTCCTCCTAATTATGACGAAAGAGTGGATCAACGAAGAGATAGGCAGTTATTATGATTATAAAGACTGTGAATATTGTAAAAGCCTTGGTAATATAACTATAGGATAGTATGAGGTTCAGGTTTTATATATTCTAACAAATAAAGAAGTATAAGTTCAGGAGAGGAATCTTTACCATACAATTATTACTAATGTGATAGTAATTAAAGTATAATTATTTCAGAGTGTTATACTAAAAAGGAAAGTAGGCGGAGAGATTAATGTCTTGGAAATAACAAACGATGATATGGATAAATAACATATAATAACAAATGTATTTATGTAGTTTAATCCTAATCCCGTTAGTAGGAGTAGCTATAGTTTCAAGTGTAAAAACTTGGTTCAAAGAAATAAGCTTATCTATTGCTATATTTAATCTAATTATATCTTTGATAATATTTATCATGTTTAACAATAGTGATAATCAATTTCAATTTGTATTAGAACAATATAATGTTTCAACATATGATTTATATTTGGGCATAGATGGAATATCTTTGTATTTTGTATTATTAACCACTATAATAATCCCGATAAGTGTATTATCTAACTGATCCTCTATAAAAGAGGACATGAAGTCATTTTTAATAATTATGTTATTATTAGAATCATTATTGTTAAGTATATTTTTGGTTTTGGATATATTATTATTTTATATTTTTTTCGAGAGCATTTTAGCTCCGTTATTTATATTAATAGGAATATTTGGATCAAAGAATAAAGTAAGAGCCAGTTATTATTTGTTTTTATATACATTATGGGGTTCATTATTTTTATTATTGTCAATTTTAGGCATATATTGTATTATAGGTATAACAGATATAGATGGACTCTTAAAGATAAATTTCGAAAATAAAGTTCAAATGTTTTTATTTTTGGGTATATTTGTGGCGTTTGCGGTAAAAACCCCTATAATATTTCTGAATAATTGATTATTAAAAGCTCATGTAGAATCTCCATTAGGAGGAAGTATAATACTAGCAGGAATAGTGCTTAAGTTGAGTTTATATGGTATATTTAGGTTAATTTTACCGATATTACCAAAATCATCTATGAATTTAACATATATATTATTTGCAATAGGCGTAATAACTGTATTGTATGCGAGTATTAGTACCATAAGAACAGTAGATATAAAGGAGCTAATTGCATATAGTTCAGTTTGTCACGCAGCTGTCTATTTTATAGGAGCATTTAGTAATACAATACAAGGACTAGAAGGAAGCATAGTTTTAGGACTAGCTCACGGGTTTGTATCTAGTGGCTTATTTATAAGTGTAGGAGGTACCTTATATAATAGATTCGGTACAAGGATATTGTACATGTACAGAGGTATGGCTCAAGTCATGCCATTATTTTCCGTATTATTTTTTATGTTATGTTTAGGTAATTGTGGAGCTCCCCTGACATTAAATTTTATAGGAGAATTTATGTCATTGTATGGTATAATGGAAAGACTTCCAATGTCTGGGATTTTATCCTGTTCTTCAATAGTTTTATCAGCTGGATATACAATATATATGTTCAACAGAATAAGCTTTGGAGGTAAATACTATCTAGCCAAGATAACAGACATAAATAGACGAGAGTTTGTTATATTATCTATACTAGTTGGATTTACTTTGATACTAGGTATATATCCATCTATTATATTAGATTCATTACATTACTTCGTACCCCACTATATATATCATATTAATTATTAAGAATTGTAAAAAGGAGTATTACAAATAACCAATGAAATTTATATATATGACAAGTCCTCTAACTCAATTTGAAATATTGGAATTATTAGATATAGGAATATTTATGAATAACCGCATATCTTTGACAAACATAGGACTATATTTATTAATGGGTATGTCCATAGTAATAAGTGTTTTTGTTTTATCGTTTTTTACAGGTAAGATAATAAGCAATAGGTGATATCTAGGGTTAGAATCTATATATAATACCATAAAAAGCATAGTAATAAGTCAAATAGGATATAATAACGGTCAAGTATTTATACCTTATATATATACACTATTTATATTTATTTTTATACATAATATAATAGGTATGATTCCTTATAGTTTTGCATCAACTAGTCATTTTTTATTGACTTTCTCTATAAGTTTCACAGTAGTGTTAGGGGCAACTATATCAGGGTTTTACAAAAAAGGATTAAAATTCTTTTCCATTTTGGTTCCATCGGGTTGTCCTTTAGGGTTATTACCTTTATTGGTGTTAATAGAATTAATATCTTATATCGCTCGACATTTATCATTAGGGTTGAGGTTAGCAGCTAATATAACAGCAGGTCACATGTTATTATATATATTAAGTGGTTTTACATATAATATGATGAAAAGTTATCTGTTTCCAGTATGGATTTTACCTTTAATAGGAATAGCATCATTTTCTGGATTAGAAGTAGGGATTGCCGTAATTCAGGCACAAGTTTTTGTAGTTTTATCTTCTTCGTACATAAAAGATGGGATATAAAGTTTTTTCTGGCTTTAATGATTTTTAGTAGGTTAGTTTATAATTTCCTAAACTTATTCTTCAGTAATAGGAACAAGAAATATATTCAAGCTACTAACGTAAATGATCCATCAAGAAATCTTTTTTGTCATCTATCAGATTAATAAACGTATAACGAATATAGGATGAATAGGAAAAATGAAATTCGTAACAAAGATTAATAGAAAAGTCTACTTAGAGGAACTTAGAATATAGTTATTAATATATTTATGGACGATGGTAGTTAAATAAGGTTATTAAAATAAATTGGAGAATAAGTATAGATATAATATATTTACAGAATCGTAGTGGAGAAGCCAATTATTAAATATATGTACAGGGAGTTTACAGGAGTTTAAGTATTTTGTAGCTTTCCATTTCCGAAACGTATAAATCATATAGGTGATATGAAAAGTTGGACGAAAACGGACTCAAAAGAAAATTTAGTTGAAGACAACAGATAGAGAAAGATTTTTAACAAATTTAATGGATACCAAACTTAGTCTTGCTTTATGAGCAAGTAATATTTAAATAAATTAAGGAGTTTAATGATGGCTCAGAATGATTGCTATTTCTAGGATCTGACACATGCTAATCGAACGCCGGTAATAGACCTTCAGCACTGTTTAATGTCATGTAAATGATGAAATGTGTGAGAACAATAGTATTGAGTGGTGAACAGGTGAGTAAATTATATTTAAAAGGTCCATCTCAGAGAGGTAAGAAGGAAATCTCCCGTTAAAAAGGACTATATCACTTAGGATATGGCTGCTTTGAGAGACAAGTAAATATATACGGATGAGGTAGTTGTTGGAGTAATGATTTAACAAGCTGAACACATTCGCAGTTGAAATTGAGAAATTGATCAACCACATGGGGTATGAAAAAACCCCGTGCATTATCCGCACAGCAGTGAAGAATTTTGGTCAATGGTCTAACGACAGAACCAGTCACTTGATAGAATGTATATTAAGACGACTAATTAAAGTTCTAAGGATATCTTATGATGTAAGTATATTTTATAAAAGTCTAGTCAAATCACGTGCCAGCAGTCGCGGCAAGACGTGTTAGACTGCATTATTCTTGTTAAATGGGTTTAAAGGGTACCTAGGCGGTCAATATAACCATAGTAATGAAGTGTGTGACTTGAGTTATATATAGAAGAGCAGTAGTACTGGTTTAGAACTAAAATTTTGTAAGACCAGGAGGACTGATAACGGTGTAGACAGCTCTTTACGTAATAACTGACGCTGAGGGACGAAGGCTTTGAGGCAGGAACAGGATTAGGGACCCTAGTACTCGCTGGCAGTAAATAATGAGTGTAGTAGGTTAGCATACGTGTATATCCTTTTAGCACACGAAGGGCATAAAGTTACAAAGGTTGGCCTAATAACGAAAGTGTAAGCACTCCACCTCAAGAGTACTGTGGCAACGCTGGAACTGAAATCATTAGGCCGTTTCTAGCACAAGCAGTGAAGTATGTTGTTTAATTCGATAATCCACGTATAACCTTACCACGGTAGTGAGGTGTGAATACTCTTATAAGATCATTTAGGAGAAAACAAGACCATTTATGGAACAGGAGTTGCACGGCTGTTTTCAGCTGATACCGCGAGGCTAGGGAGAAACCCTGAATTAGCTAAACCCCTTACTTTATTTGACTTTGCAATAAAGTATTTATTGCAACTAACTTTGCGATAAGAAAGGGGAGAAATACAAGTCATCATGGCCCTAACACCATGGGCTACAGACGTGCTGCGTATTCCTTTACAAAGAGACGCGAAAATGCGAATTAGAGCTAATCTCAAAAAGAAGGATAAAAATCAAACAAGGATTGTAGTCTGAAACTCGACTATATGAATGAGTAATTGCTAGTAATCGTGTATCATGATGACACGGTGAATAAAATTCTGGATTGGTACTAATCACTCGTCACATGCTGAAAATTGTTTCGTCAATAAGTTTGCTTGCTTACTGTATATCTACGGATGAAAAGATCCGGGACAAATTATATGGTGTAATTCTTCGTATGCGGAACTTTGATTAGTGTTAAGTCGAAATACGGTTCGTGTAGTGGAAGTTGCACGGGATTGGTAAAGATTATCAAACACCTTTGAAATATAAGGCTAAGGAGAATTCCTTTATAGGTAAAAAGGGTTGAGCTGTAAACTCAATAGTTTAATACTTGTAAGAGTTCGATTCTCTTTTCTCCTAATTCATTACGCTCCTTTTTTCAAAGGGTAGTATAAAGCAGGATGTAAGTACTAGTAGAGGAGTGAAGTATAGAAAACCCGATTTATATAGTTGTATATAAGAAAGAAAAGGCAAGTAGCTTCTATAGCTTAATGGTAGAGCCGCGTATTGTTAACACGTTTAGTAAGCGTTCGATTCGCTTTAGAGGCGTTATTAGTAATTACAATTAATATTAAAGTATGCAATCATTAAGAATTTATCATCCATTTCATCTTGTAACTCCTTCACAATGACCAATGTTATTGAGTTCAGGGATTGGTAGTTTATTTTTATGTTTGGCGTTAGCCTGACATTCTACGGAGAGTAAATATTTAATGTTTATGGCTTTAATATATACTATTGTTTCAATGTACTTTTGATTAAAAGACGTAATCACTGAAAGTACTTACAAGGGAGACCATACTTCAGTAGTTCAAAGAGGAATCTTTTTTGGGTTTTTACTATTTGTGATATCTGAAGTATTTTTCTTTCTTGCTATTTTTTGAGGATACTTGCACAATGCTATAGCTCCGATTTTTGAATTAGGAGGTTTATATCCTGCTTTTGGTATAGATTCTATAGATCCTTTCGAGTTACCGCTAGTTAATACTATTATATTGTTAACTAGTGGAGCCACCGTTACTTTCTCACACCACTTTTTAATAAAGGGGGGTAGAAAAGAGGGACTATCAGGAGCATTATTGACGGTAATAGCCGCATTGGTATTTACAGGGCTCCAATCTATAGAATATATAGTGTCAACTTTTACAATAAGTGATGGTATATATGGGTCTTGTTTCTTTTTCTCTACAGGTTTTCATGGCTTACATGTTATAATCGGGACAATCTTCATAGGAGTAGGATTAATTAGATTATTTAATTACCAATTAACGGACAGTAGACATTTAGGTTATGAATGTGGTATATTATATTGACATTTCGTAGATATTGTTTGGATATTTTTATATGTATCTGTTTATTACTGGGGCTCGTAATAACGGGCCCGATTTACTGGGAATGTGTGTTGAAGACCCTTCTAACATATCCTTACATAACAGTATGATTTGTTCTTATACTTCGAAAGAAGAAAATAAGTTTATAATAATTATAACAAATCCAGGTAAGTCGGGCAATAATAATCAAGCTACAGATAATTCTGATCAGTCTACTGTTCAGCCTGTAGACAACAAACTAGAGAAGGGTCAATCTAGTAACCGGGAATCTAGTAAAAATGAATGTATAAATGAACCTATAGAAATAACAAAACCAGTTATTTCCGGAGATTTAGAATTAAATCGGGACAAAAATAGTAATATAGGAAATGTGAATAAAGGAGAAAAGGACTTTGGGCGGATGAAAGAATTACAAGATACTCATGATAAGTTGGTAGATGAGTTAAGTAATGTCAAAAACAACTTGGGTCAAGCTAATAAAGACTTAAAACAATATGGCGGTGTATTACGAGAAGTGGATAAAGCTATAGACCTGAACAAAGTTTTACCTTCTAATGCCAAAGACAAGAATCGTTATTGTAATGAATTAGAGGAAAAATTTTCCGAAATAACTAGCCCTCAAAATTCTAGACGAAAGAACTTAGAAGAAATTCTTGATTATGCGAAAGACGAGATAAATAGTGCTGAGATCTGGAAAGCAGAATTAAAAGACAAGAAAACACGACTAAGTGAAAAACTATCGTCAATAGAGACTGAGTTAAACAAATTACGAAAAGATTCCAATAATAACGAATATTCTAATCAAGAAAGGGGAGATTCTGCTCAAGCAGAGGATTCTGAGAAGAATATTTCAGCTGCATTACAAAAGAGTTTAGCTGACAGGACAGTACATGAGGCTGCTCTTATAGAGAAAAAAGGACTTTTAGGAAGGATCTATCAAGAAAAGATAAATCCTTACAAGAAAAAAAAGAAAGAAGAAGCTATTAAAGAGGAACCTGAAGAAAATTCAGCCAAAGTAATTGATACTGAAAAAAGTTCAAAGACAGATAATGTAAATGTCGGACCGGAAAGTCAAACTAGTACGGAAGGATCAAATACAGGATCTGCTGCCTTAATAGCAGGGGTAAGTGCGATAGGCGAAGCGATAGCAACAGCTATACAAAATATTCTTTAGTATACCTGTCTGTTAAATCATATCAGGACAAATACATGTTTAGTATAATAGAAATTAGGGTGGGTCGGCGGGAGGGAATGTAGCACAACAGGTCGTGCAGTTAGCTTTTAACTATAAAGATATTGGTTCAAATCCAGTCATTCCTAAATAACTTTCCTTTTGTTTTATATAATTTAACTCTAAAATGATAAAACGTTTAATTAAGCAATCATCGTTTAATTGGCAGGACTGCTGTTTTCCACTCAGCAAATATCGGTTCAACTCCGATTGATTGCAAATCTAAAGATTAATGAGGAAAAGGAAGACACATTGAATATAAGTAAACTGAAGGGACTTTTGTTATTGCAATAAATCAAATACATACTTTTAGATTGTACCTGAACATAGAGAACTTGTAGCTTAATGGTCAAAGTTTTTCCTTGTCATGGAAAAGGATGCGGGTTCAAGTCCTGTTTAGTTCGCTATTTAACTTTGTGATATTAGCTACTTTTATTTTATTAGGGAGAGGAGGACAAAATAAAGGTAAGTAAAGTAAAATTTATCTACTAGTAGAAATAAAGATTATATTTTCAGATGTATCTAGATATTATATTACAAATAACCAGTATATATTGTGCTATCAAAGTATTTAATATTAAAAATCCCGTAAGTTCAATACTATTCTTAATAGGTCTCTTTGTAAATATCTCGATTTATTTATACATAAATGGTATGACCTTCATATCTTTGTCCTTCATAATTATATATGTAGGAGCAATATCAGTTTTATTTATTTTTATTATTTTGTTAGATATTAGAATAAGTGAAATACAAAATGACAATTCAAATAGTACACCATTAGCTATTGTCATTTTCATATTATTAAGTTATTTCTTCTTCAAAGTCTCATTAATGAGACTTTGCATTCCGGTGAAGAAGGAGTCAATTAATTGACTTGACTGAAAGACTAATTACATAAGTATTGTAACAAATAGTAATTGAGATAATAATATAATGGATGTAAGCCATATGACTGCTATAGGAAGTGTGCTATATACTAGTCATAATATTTGATTAATTATAATCAGTATCATTTTATTGTTAGCTATGATTGGTTCTATTGTGATAACTCTAGATAGGCCCTAAATTTTCAATTCTAATTTAGCGTAAACTGGGGGATTAGCTCAATTGGCAGAGTGGATTTTTTACACGAATCAGGTTAAAGGTTCAAACCCTTTATCCCTCAATTAATAAAGAGAATTGGCTGAGTGGTTTAAAGCGATAAACTTGAAATTTATTGGGTATAAAAACCCCATTCGTTCAAATCGAATATTCTCTGATTGTCCTTAAACACTATAATTTTACTATTTATTTGTCTTTAACAAGCACTAAAGCGGATAGAACAACGGCGTACATAAACCATAAAAGGACGATAATATAAAATGTTATAGATTCAAGATTCTTTAATTTAATTAGGTAAAATATACTCTTGATAAGAGTGTTTCTCAAGTTCGAATCTTGAAGGAATCAATTATAATAGATCCTAGTCCTGTTACTTTTCCCTTGTAAGAACGAACCTAGGGAAAGGGAGGAAAGAAGTGTAAAATTTATGCTTTTTAAACATATTTCCTCTTTTTCTATTGTACTTGGTTTTCTGCCCTCGTGTTTTTTCGGTATTACTTTGTTTTATGAAGTAAGAACACATAATAGAATAAATAAAAATAAAGGAAAAATGTGCCATAAGCTATAAAGAGGACAATAATGTACGGGTTAGAGCCAGCCGGTAAGGCGCCTCTCTTGGGCTGAGGAATAATTACGTTCGATTCGTAATAACCCGAATCCTTAAAACAAAATTAGATATAGGTATACAAAGGGATTATTATGAGGATTAACGCTATGTATATTTAGAGAGAATAATATTTAGTGATTAAAGTATGAAAGTTTCTTAGTAGTTTGCCTACACTGTATGAAACGTGATGGCATGTTCATACAGGTATTTTATATTTTAATCGTTCTAAACTCTAAGAGAAATTCAAGAATTAACGAAGGGAACTGAAGTGTCTTAGTTTATTCAGGAAAAGAAATCAAAAGAGATTCTGTAATTAGTGTGAATAAAAGCAGAAGAGCCTAGTATAAGAAAGTAAAATGAAAATATTGTTTGAATTATAAGGGGAACCTTCCTCTAAGGCTAAATATATATATACATAAGCGATAGAAAATTACGTACCGTGAGGGAAAATTCGTAATAGTAGTCTTATAAAAAGATTTCAGCTGAACTTTTCAGTTAGGATTTACCTTTTGCATAATGGGTCGCCAAGTTAATATTAGGTACAAGTTGTGTAATAATTATATTTTTATATACAGCGTAGTTAAACCAATTATGAATATAATGGGTAGTATTTAATATTAGACCCGAAATTTAGTGATTATGCTATAATCAGGATTATAAAAGTCCGAACAGGTTATTGTAGCAAAAATATCTGAAGAATTGTGGCAGGCATAGTGAAAGACAACACTGACTAAGATAGCTGGTTTTCTGCGAAACCTACAAAAGCAGGCGAATTTAAGTTACATCATGCCGGTACAGAACTCGATCTCATTCAAAAAAATGTATATTGTACAGGATTTAATATCTTGTGGGGTAAACTCATTCTTGGCTTGCTGGGGAACTAAACATTTTATCGGGGGGTTTCTAGACTCGAAATGGTTGTATGAATCTTGAATTATCGGACATAGAGTGATAAGATTGTATGTCAAAAGGGAAACAGCCCAGAACATAAGTTAAGGTTCCAAAATTATTAGTTAAGTGAAATTAAAATGGTATTAATTACAACTGTGGGGTTATTGGCTTGGAAGCAGCCAGTCTTTTAAAGTTCTCGTCCAAGAGCACCTGCTTAGAGCTAGTACATTTAGAATTTATCGGATCTAAATAATATACCGAAACTTTGTCCATTATAAATTATAATTTAAATATGACGTTAAATGAAATTGGTTTAGTATGATTTCTCTTTTCTATTGTGGTCATTTACTTTCTATTTTACAGATAATATTAGCACGCAAAGAATCCTTAGGAAAACCTTTCCGTCTAATTTTATGAGAGATAAAATAAGGTAGTGTATAATAGGAAGAAAAGAGAATAATAACTTCTTCCTATTTAAGCATGTTGTTCTAATTTAATGGGGTAGCAGAACATTGTATTAACAAAGGATTAATATTCTGTATAAAATATTAATACTTGTAAAAAAATAATCAAGGGATTTATCCATTGATTATTGATGAATGTCAACATCAATATTGATTATCTTTAATTTAATATATTCATTTAAGTTAACTCTGCGTATTTGCAGCTAAAAACTGATTTGAACGAAAGTTAAAAATTAAATTAATCGTCGATATTTATTTTCTTCTTTATGTTGTATCCTTGTAACAAGACCTATTTTATCATAAATTCTAGTAATAGAGCTTAGATCTTATCTTGTTTAGTGTACATTACAAGCTATATTAAAGTAAAGTAGAGGAAGGAAGTGGTCTCAAGCAAGGTATTCATAGAGGAAAAAATGAATAAAAAGGAAATACAAGTGATAATGGCGACATGAGTAGCGCATAAGAAAGTTGGGAACTGTGATTAGAAACTAGATATGCCCTAGAACCCTCTTAAGAGTCTAATCATGGTTCTCAAGTTCCGCCTGAAGCTTATGGATATAATAAAGTAACGGCCTCTAAGTTATATGTCTAATGGCATATACGATGAGAAAATCTATTTACTTTTAAAGACGACATTTATAAGTGTATAATGTACTGGAAAAAATAAGTAATGTATTATTTACATTTAACTCAGCAAATCCTGTCTCTCTTGTATCATAACTCTTTCTTGCTAGCTCAATTCTCGTTCTATCATATCGTGCGAAAGGAAGCACAAGACGGAATAAAATTGAAGAAACAGAAGTTGTAATGAGTAATTTTTCGCCCTTGAATTTATTAATAGGGTTGAATAATAATGTGAGTAAGAAATATAAATTTATAGTTGTAATTTTTGTTACTTGTTCTTAATTTTAGTATAAATTATTCTTAATTTATATTGATACAAATATAATATGATGGATAATGTTAGTGATAGGATTATCTTTATATAATTAACATAAGACAAGTGTAAAATTTAACTATGAAAAATAAAATACCGTACCTAAACACTGAACCAAGTAAGCTAGTAGAGAATATGAAGGCGTAGAGTTAACAATCATTAAGGAACTCGGCAAAATGACTACCGTAACTTAGGGATAAGGAGGGCTCGGTTTCTCGATTAATACGAGTAAAAATGAAGAGGCACAAAATAGGGTTGTACGACTGTTTAATTAAAACACAGCACTCTGCAATAAGATTTACATCTAAGTATAGAGTGCGATCTCTGCCCGATGCCGGGTGGTAAACGCGCGTAACTAAGACATTGATTTTGGTTTGCAAGCAATCTCCGGTTAATGGCGGCCTTACACCTGAGGGTCCTAAGGTAGCGAAATTCCTTGGCCGCTAAATACGGTCCCGCATGAAAGACTTAACGATACAACAACTGTCTCAATGATTGACTCCGCGAAATTGTAATAACTGTGAAGATACAGTTTACCTCTAGGTAGACGAGAAGACCCTATGCACCTTTACTGTTACTAAATATAAGATGTATAAAAATAGCAAGAATGGCTATAAAGTTCTCTTGCATTGTTTTCATATATTTATAGAAAATTGGCGCAATATAAGAAATGTTCATAAAGTGTGCATATCAAAAATTAGTTTTTGATATTAAAGGTGATCATCGATTGTTCTCTGTACCACTTAATCTATTCTTTATTCCTTGATTAGTTAAGTACATGATTGTTTAGAAGACAGTTTATACGGGGCATAGACCCCATAAAGAGTAAATGGGAGTATCTGAAATAAATGAAAATATACTTGACATAATATTTAGTTTGTTTTTTCTTGTTACTTTGACTTTAAAGTCTAATTTAGGTTATTTTTAATAACAAGGAAAAAGTAAACTTTTTTCGTTATATTCTTTCTCTATGGGGGTATAACTTAAAATTATTATTATAGTTAATTCGTTTGTAGTTTAATATATTTAAACATACTTATCTATATTTTATCTAAATGTTCTTCTTCTGCACGTTTTTGTATATAGTATATATATATATATATATATATATAATATGCATTGTTGCTTATACCGATATCTGTTCATATGGATATCTATGCTATATATCTAGAGAATATGTTTATATATAGATATTTTAACATAGAAATTTTTATGTTAAATTGTATATTTGGCGTGAGCATAAAGCTTTCTAAAAATGAGGGGATTAAATTCCTTTTCGTTGTAACAGTATAACGCGCGTGCTTCGGTTTTTAATATAATTTACTTATTAACCTGGAACTAGGAGAAAAGAAAAATTTAATTTTTTTTTAGGGTAAGATGATAAGCTAGAGTTTGTACTAGCGGTATAAAAAATATCCACTAATTTATTTGTCATTTAATTGTTTAAATATATACTTACCTTGCATCTTTTTAAAGAGAGCAGGAAGGATAAAGGCAAATTGTACATAAAGATATTTTTAATTATTTGTTTAATCTCCTGTCATTTCGCTCTCCTTTTTTTATTGCGTTACATATATTCTTTTGTCCTATTGACTTTTGTCCGAAAGGACCTTAGTCAAAGGGAAAGGCATTGGAACGAGGATATATAAGGACACGAGACAAAGTTTGAAGTAATTGTTGCACATAACATACCTACAGCGTTCAACGGCTGAAATCTTGCATTACTGTTTGATTCCCAACAAATCTTACAGTTGCGTAAGCAGGGCATAGGATCACAAGAACTCTATAAGGGAAGGTCTTGGATTATAGGAAAAGGTACGCTAGGGATGTTTGTCCCTCAATATTTTAATTACTATCATTTTACTTCGGTTCCATTGTGTTCTCCTCTTTTATCATTCTAACTTTTTTGTGTGGAGATAGAAGGGAAGGGTAAAAAGAAGTAGAAAAGAAACAAAAATTATTGATAAAATAAAGGGTTAATTTCAAGAACTATTGTTATTAACAGTATACTTGAAGCAAAGTTTATCTTGACGCATAATAAGAGATAAAATTGTTCAACGACTATAAGGTGAGATATATGCTATTAATAATCAATAATCCTATTTAACACCCTGCCTCATCTAATTAATAGAATTAATATTATGGTATAATTATTATGTATGGTGAAATACTAATGACAATATATGAAACTAAAAATAACTTATCAACAAGATTCTAAACCATCTTATATCGCTATGCTTTCTAGTAATAAAATGAAAGGTGTAAAGATATTAAACAAAGACTTTCAGCCTATTAGACTTAATATGAAGTATAATGGACCTTTTTCTAAAGAATGGAAAAATAATATATATTACTTTAATAAGAATATAATGAATAGCCAAAATGTAATTAATAACCAAAATATAGATAAAATAATCAAAAGTTATTTCCATTTATCTTTCAAAGCTGTCAAATTACTCTGAATTAAACGTGTTTTCAAAAAACAGAAGCCATTTTTATTAAGCAACATTATGGTGAGTAAAGCGGATATTAAATATACTAGTTCTAAAGTTATTATTAGATTATTTAGTTTTAATGTTAGAAGAAAATATGCTTTTTTTAAAAAGTACATCGAACTATCTATACTTATTCGTAGACAAATATATAAAAGATTGCATAGTAAATTCATTTCACAATTAAGGAAGAAAATTTATTATGACCTTCTTCCAATGTTAATATATAAAGAACGATTTAAAAATTGTAAAGGATCTGATAATCAGGATCATTCTTTTGCCTTAGCACATAAGCCTTGTAATCCGTTTATAGATAATAACAACCTTAGGGACATAATAATGTTGAAATATATATTAGTAAACAACATCGCAAAGAATGTCAATCAATATATATTGAAACATTATAAACTTTCTAGAAGAATACGTAATAAGTATTTAGATAGATTAGAAAAAAGAGTTAGAACTTATGAATATTTATATATTTTGAATAAATATAAATTTGAAAGGACTAAATTGTTACCCTTGTTAACTAGACTGCTTAACAAATATATTGACAAGAAAATAGAATATAACATAATTAATCTTAAGTCTTTAGTCTATAGTCCGGATATCGTTACTAATTTTATTAATTTAAAAATAAAAAAGCTAAATAAAAGCAAATTGGGATATACGTCAACGTATACTTACCTAAAACAAGTATATGCAAAAGTGCTAAAACTCGAACGAGAAAAAGAAAACTTCCTTGCTATGAAAAATTTTGAAGATGATAAAAGGCATATATTTCATAAAAGACGCATCAATTCTAACTTAATTTATTTATTAAGAGAAAAAAATCTTAATAACTTTCTTAAATATATATTTCCTTCATTTTGTCTTTCTTATACTAAGTTAGCTGGAATACAAGAAAAAGAAAAGAACTTAAGTTTCTCAAGATATTTTAAACGTAAATATAGATATATATCTAAGAAATTACTTTTGAGAAAAAAAAAATCTTTACACTCATATTCTCGTTATATCCATATAGTTTCTAATATGTTAAGTGCAAATTTTAGTCTTAGCAAATGCTTATATAAAAAATCTGAGCTTTTTCAAGCTTCGTCTCCACGTTTATTGAATGCGAAAATGGGAACAAGTTCGACAAGAATAGAAAATACGTCGAGAATATATTTAGACAGGATACCCTGTAAATTAGTGAGAAGATTAAAAGAACTCCAAGGTAATTTTTTTAGATTAATTTCTAAGATTCCTGAGCCACTTCATGAACCTTCTAAAGATCTTATAAGAGAAGTGAATAAATATAAGGCTAAGAAAAGAAAATTGATTAATCTTTTCAGAATCGAACGAAAAAGATTAATCAGTTCTTTTGGTAATAACCGGAAGAAGTTGAATGTGGAGCTTGACAAGCTTATAAATTATTTTAATAGAGATTTATTAAAGATAAATGCCCACAGAATCGTAATTAAGACTAATAGACATTATTATAAAATTTTGCACAAATCTAAATGTAGGCATGATTTAATATCTCTTAAATCTAAGTATGAAAACCGAATATTATGATTTGAACGGTTATTTAAAAGAGTAGACCAGGTAACTAGCTTATTAAACAAGGAAAAAGTTTTTGACAAAATTAAGTATAAACGAATAATGGGTATGAAAATAGATGTTAATGGAAGATTAAGTAAGCGATATAGAGCTGATAGATCTCGTAGATATAAATTATCTGAAGGGTCAATTATTGATATGTATGCTAGGCATAAATTTAATGCAAACTATATCAAATATAGAGGTTTCAGATTCTCAAATATTCTTTATTCGACATCTGTAGGTAAAGTTCGTATAGGATCTTATGGTATTAAAGGTTGAATTAGTTGTTGATAAATTTATTAATTAGATGTTGAGTGACATAGTCTGAACCATTTTGTAATAAATGGTAACATATAGAACAGGCTGATTTATGCAAGAGAGTCCACATTGGCTGCATAGTTTGGCACCTCGATGTCGGCTTAACTCATCCTCACAGGTTGTAGTTGTTGTGTAGGGTACGACTGTTCGTCGATTAAAGAGTTACACGAGCTGGGTTAAATACGTCGTAAGACAGTATGGTTTCTATCTTCTAGAGGGAGGTTAGAATATAATAAGGATTAGTTTTTATACGAGAGGAATTATAGGCCCGGTTCTGGTACGAATGCATTCTACCTTGTTATAACTTTGTTAGGAAAAATATTCCTAACGAACTTTGAGTAAGAGAGTGTTGGAAGACTGGTCCCACGTAGAATAGGTATTGTCAACCTATGGTATACCTGTTGTTTGTATGCCCGATATTAATTTAATATAAGTAAGCTTAATTTAACCATTGTTTCAAATTTAAGTACTTTGATCTTAATTTAACACTTAAGATCATGAGTCTTCTTGTTTTATTATTTTACTGGACATCAAATCAAGGAAATGGTGTAATAAGGAATGAAATTTGGACAATATTCTTAAATTAATTTATAAGGGATTTTACAATCACTTAAGTAAATTTATAGTATGAGCAACGCAGGGAAGCTAAGTTGATAGAAATAAGAGCTGAAAGCATCTAGGCTACGAAGTTCACCTTAAAGTATTTCTAAAATTTACGTAAAATAATATTACGGACATCCTTATCTGCCTTTGCTTCGTTTTGAATATATTATTTAGGACATTAGTTTTTTTGCAAAGGTCTTTATTATACTATTAAATAAACTTTTATTCTTTTTATTCCGTTACCAGAACACTTTATTCTTGGTTCTATTTCTACCATAGTTGATATTATAATGTATTAAGTAGTGCTGTAGGGAATACTTACAAAGTAGAACAAAGGTTGTATTAAATCGGAATGGAAAGATAAGGGAAGAAAGATAATATAACATAAGGTAGGGGTTCATAGGCTATACTTGAACAGGATATTAGTACTAAGTTTATTAAGAATAATTACAATTTGTAATTTTAAGATATTATTGTTGAAGCCCGGTTAGCATAGGAGTAATGCGATTGTTTTGTAAACAATTGACACAGGTGCGATTCTTGTACTGGGCTAGGACTAATAGTTAAAAGGTATAACATAGCTTTTTCAAGGTTATAGGTATGGGTTCGAATCCCATTTAGTCTGTGATTTGGTCTTTAGACCAAGAATAAGCGGATTAGTGTAATAGTAACATGAGTGTCTCATGATCACTCGTTGTAGGTGCGAATCCTACATCTGCATAGGGCTATATTTTAATTGGTAAAAACTACTATTCATGATAGTTACAATAGGTGTTCGAGCCACCTTAGCCCTAAATTCGAATGCTGGAATTGGTAGACAGGGTGTTCTTAAACAACACTAATAAATGTACGTTCAAATCGTTCTTCGAATAAATTTAAAGGAAAAGTTTCTATTGGCAAGGTGAAGTATTTGCTAAATACTGTGTTATTGGCACTTGGGTGTTCGAATCACCTCTTTTCCGTTTTCTGTGATCTTATCTCTTTCTTATTCTATGTCTTTTCTTATTAGGAAAATATAAAAAAGGGAATGGACAGAAGTAAGAAAGGAAAAGAGAAAGTATCCTAGGACAGAAAGGTTAAAACAATAGAGTAAATAAAGAGTATAGTTTAATAGGTAAAATACGAAGCTTCAACCTTTAAGTTCTTGGTTCGACTCTGAGTACTCTTGAAGGGGGTTTATTTAAACGGGAATAATATAGACATTGCATATCTAAGTACCAGGTTCGAGGCCTGGCACCTCCAAAGGGCAATATTTAACGAGAGTATAACATACGGGTAATGAAAGAAATAAGATACTTGTTAAACTTTATTCAAAGAAAAAATAGAATAAATTTAAATGTATTGCTGTAAAATAATATTGAATCCAAAATGTTACGGGCAAATTATATCTTATGTTAATATTACAATCAAGTTTTCATAAGATAAGGTGTGAAATGACAAGATGTGAAATGATAAGCTGTAAGATTGGACAAGAACTCCATAAATGCTTTATTATTATCATAAGAAAATAAGTATACATTTCATGTCTGTTAAAATGATTTATCTTTTCTTTTAACAGATAAACGATAGAAAATGAATTGTTGACTATGTAAGTGTTGTCATATGTAGGAGGGGGGGGGGAATCTTGTCACTGCATATATACTCCTGTTCAATCAGTACCATAACTCGTAGAAGTAATCAGGTAGGAATTATGATTTAAATAAAGATCATTTTTATAAATCAAAATATATATATCTGGTTATTATGTAGCTCGATAAGCTCAATTGGTTGAGCATGACATTGAAGCTGTCGGGGTTATAAGTTCAAATCTTATATTGGGCATCATGGAGGTGCTGAAAAAGGTAAACAGGTTTCATTTAGGATGAAGAAGCTGCAAGTTCGAATCTTGCTCTCTATATTGTGTTATCAAAAAGTAATACAAAAACTGTCTATGCTGTAGGCTAATGGTAAGTCATAAATTTTTGATGTTTATTAATGAGTGTTCGAGTCACTTCAGCATAAGGTGAGTATAATTCAATTGGTAGAATTATTGTTTGTGATACAAAGTGTTCTCTGTTCAAATCAGGGTGCTTACCTCAATACTTTTCTATAACTTCCTTTATTTAATGTACATGCCGTTTAAGTATTTATTTCATCTAGGCTTAATATGCCAATACGTGCGAAGACATAAAACGGTAGAAAGGACAAACGGGAAAATATAGCTGACTTGCCAAAATAGTTTAACAGGTAAAACTTTAACTTCATACGTTTAAATTGAAAATTCGAATTTTTCTTTTGGCTTGGAGATGTGCGGGGACATGAGGATAGGGAGAAATAAAAGAAAGGTCGTAGAATTAAGGTTAACAACATAAAGATATTAATGGAAAGAAAAACTATGAATTATAAAACTAAAGAAAAAGATCAAATTAATTATCTTGCCGTGCTAAAGCATTCTTTTATCTTTATAGTATTAATAATTTCACTTAAAATTTTTTGAGGAGTGCCAATGTTATCTATAATTTTTAACATAATTACAAATGTAGGAGAAAATGTATTTATATTTCATCATTTTCATTGTGATTTTGATTACAATTTTTATTGTGAGGGACCTAATTGCAATGAATCTGGCTATCAAGGATCCAAGGATTGTTACATGATAGGAGAGGGCGAAAGCAGTAATGGTAATAATCTTGGAGATTGAAGTACAGAAGAATTGCGAGAAACGAGAGGTCAAGTGTTAAGAGAATTAAAGACTAATTCTAATCTTAGTTCTGAAGATAAAAAGAACTTAGAAGATCTATATGAAACAATGGATAAGGAGATATATGAGAGAGTAAGGGCAGAAAATCGTGCAGCCGCAGAAGAAAAAGATATACTCGACACTATAGCTGAGGAAAGTGAAGGGGAAAGTGCCAGGAAACAAGAGTCGTCCAATAAAGGAATTAAGCGTTCATTAGGGTCCACATTTCAAGATGATTTTGTGGAAAACCAGGAGGATCTCTATGACGACGACAAAGATAAGAAACCTAAGAAACCAAGGAACAAGTAATTAAGTCTTTTATTGTACGGTAAACATATTATATTTCTTAGAAACATAATAGGCGAAAAGACTAAGACAAAATTTTTGAGTTATATATTACGTTGTATTTTTACGGTATAACTACTATTCGTTTGGAAACAAATCCTTCTTTAGCACGGCAAGGTAAGCAATGGTCCTAACTTATTTAATTACTAATATTATTACTAATGCCGTCAATACAGGACGTGATATGTCTATACTTTATAATAAACTAACAATTTCATCTTTAATATTATCTATACTAGAGACATTTGTTATGATATTTATCATAAATGATGACATAGGCCTTCACGGAGGTCATATTTCTATAACAAATATTACACAAATATTTTATATATTTATATATATTATATGTATTTTGATATTGCAATTAACAAGTTTTTATAATAAAGAACATTTAAAAATAACGGAATATTCTTTAATTATATTGTTTGCAATAACGGGAGCTATATTCTTAATTTCAACTAGTGACTTTGTATCTATTTTTCTTTCAATAGAACTACAAAGTTATGGATTATATTTATTAAGCAGTATTTATAAGGATTCGGAGTCTTCAACAGTAGGAAGTATCCTTTATTTCCTTATAGGAAGCATGAGTTCATGTGTCCTTCTATTAGGGATCTCGTTATGTTATCGAAACGGAGGCGCCACAAGTTTAGAGAATCTATATATTATAACTAGTTTGATGGATATAATTGGTGAATGATACAATTCTCTTTCAGTTAATATTTCTTTATTGATTTTTTCTATAGGATTGTTATTCAAATTAAGTGCTGCTCCTTTCCATTTTTGATCACCTGATGTTTATGATTCAATACCTACTATTGTAACTACGTTTGTTGCGATATTGCCAAAAATATCCCTTTTTTTGTTACTATTAAGTTTAATTTATTATCTAAATTATCATTTTGTTAATTCGGAAATGAATTGAATATTTGCCTTATTACTAAGTTCTTTTTTATCTTTAATCATTGGAACAATTGTAGGTTTGACTCAATTTAGAATTAAAAGATTATTTGCTTATAGTACAATATCTCATGTCGGATTTTTATTATTAAGTTTAAGTATATTAAGCGCAGAATCTTTACAGGGGTTTTTATTCTATTTGACACAATATTCTATTAGTAATTTAAATGCTTTTCTTATATTATTAGCCATAGGATTCTATTATGCTCCTAGTATTGAATTTATTATAAAGGACAAGATTAATTCGCCCGTACAGTTAATAAGTCAATTAAAAGGATATTTCTTCATAAATCCTTATTTATCCTTAAGTTTAGCTTTTACCATATTTTCTTTTGCAGGTATTCCCCCTCTTATTGGATTCTTTGGGAAACAAATTGTATTAAATGCTGCTTTAAGTAAAGGATTTATATTCTTATCTTTTATTATTATTAGTACTAGCGTCATAGGTGCTGTTTATTATCTAAGAATCATTGAATATATGTTCTTTTATCACCATAAACTTATTTATAGTATTGTTCCTAATATTATAAGTTTCAGTATTGCTATCATTAGCTTGATTATTTTATTATTTGTATTAAGTAATCAAGAATGAATGAGAATGAGTACTATATTGGTACACTCTATTCTTTAAAATGAATAGTCTTTCAATGCTCTTCTTTTTTTTATTGTTCCTTATTATCATATTTATTCTTGTAAATTTTTTGCTTGCCCCTCAAAGTCCTTATATAGAAAAATATAGCATTTTCGAATGTGGATTCCATAGTTTTTTAGGTCAAAACAGGAGTCAATTTGGAATAAGATTTTTTATATTTGGTCTATTATATTTACTATTAGATCTTGAAATAATTCTTATCTATCCTTATGGCACTAGTCAGTACGAAAATGAAAAATATGGCCTGTTTATCTTAGTTTTATTTATTATTATTATTAGTATTGGATTCATATTCGAACTTGGAAAGAATGCTTTAAGTATAGATAGTAAACAAATTTCTGTTTAGTTGTGATTAGATAAACTATATTGTTAACAAATATTCATATTTATTCCTAATTTTCTAAGTTACCACTTTCCTCAATATGCTCCCCTCTTCTCATTTTAGTATTGCTTTGGGATGTTTGGAACATAGTGATGTGTAATGTAAGTCATGACAAAAATGATTAATACCCCTCTCTTTGTTTCAATTATTACATCTTGAGGAGAAAGTTAGGCAGATATGAAGAACTCGTTTCATGCTGTTTTTGTTACACTGCGTATCATGAAAGGTTATTGAAAACCATTTTGTAAATTATTGAGAATTTAATATATTTTTGTATACTTATTTGAGCAATGATTGTTAGAATTTTCAAAAATATTAGGAACTGGTATAGCTACTACAGGATTAATAGGAGCTGGGATAGGTATTGGTATTGTATTCGGAGCACTTATATTAGGTGTGTCCAGAAATCCTTCTTTGAGACCTCAGCTTTTTACATATTCTATATTGGGGTTTGCTTTGTCGGAAGCTACTGGTTTATTTGCAATAATGATGGGTTTTTTGCTGTTATATGTGGCCTAAATGGAGCAATAGTTTATGCAAATTTACTATTATTAGGAGTAATTTCAGTATGTTTAGCAATTATTGTTTACCTTTTTGCTAACAATATATCTTATGTTTACATTTCAATTAAAAGATCTATGTATTATATTTATATATTGGTCAAAGATATATTTACTCAAATTCCTCCCTCTATGGTCCAACGCTTATTTGCATTTGTATCTATTGCATTTTTATTTACCTTATTTGTTCTATTAATATGTGTATTTTCTGTTTACGTTTCGCCAGAACTGTTACCAAGTGAAAAATATAGGATAGTAATTCATTATATCCTTTCCATTTTGAGCTTAGTAATGTCGATGGTTCTTTCCGGATATATTTACTATAAGAATTGATATAAAACACCAACTTCTTATGCTAATGATAATAGATATAATAAAGCTATGTTCTTAGCTATTATAATAGCGATAATAATAATAGCTACTTTAAGAGGTTGAGCTGTATTGAAAATATATCAACATTCAAATTGTATAGTGGAAGTTCCAACCTTGGAATCAAGTATGTTATATCTTCAAGTTATGTTATCAATAGAAATATTGTTGAGTTTTTTTATATTTTCTGGCATTAGATCTATAGAAAACAAACTAAATACTATGATACATTTTTGACGAGAAAATTTCAAAAAAGGTATATATAAAGTTATTACGACTTGAATGATATGTCTATTATTTGTTGCTTGTATATTGTTTTCTTATAATCTAATCTTAAGTGCTATTATGTTAATATGTCCTACTGAATATAAAAACAACATTGATTTTCTTTCTACATTAGTAAACACGGGTATCCTTACACCTATTTTCTCTTTAAGGCCATTATTTAGTTGGTTATGTAGCCTTAAATTGCCAAATTTTTCATTTAAATACCCCGATTTGTCCGAATTTAAACTTATACTATCATCAAAGTATTTGTCCTTATTTGAATCTAAAGTGAAACTATTGTCAAAGTATTTAAACTTGTCTGAATCTAAACTCAAATCATTATTAGATTATTTATCATCATTTGATTTTATATTAGAATATATGCCGCTTGGTCCTCATTTAGAATTATTTAGATCTGAACCTCACTTTGATCATGTTGGAGTAAGTTGTCAGAATAATACTACATCTTCTGAGTCTCCAATTTTTGCCTTTTTTATGATAGGAGGAAATGGACCTAATGGTGGAAAAGATAACTTGGGAGGAAAATTTCCTTCTGGTAAAACTTCGTTTTCTGGAAAAGGATCAGGTACTCCAGGAGTCATATGCATTAAAATAAAACTAAATGTGCAATTGGGATCAAGGGTTTGAGCTGGACAAGAATTCCTATCTCCATTATCAAGATGATTTACCAACTATAGAGCTATGCCTCTTTCAGGTAAAACTTGTACACTTCAGCACACATTGACACAAAACAGATCAAGTCGTTTATCTATATGCTCACAAGAACCACCTAGATCATCGCGATCACTTTCAAGGGAAGAGTTAGCACGATTAACATCAAGGGAAAGACAACCGTCATCAAGGCAACTAAACAATTCTGAGTCAAGACGATTAAGTTCCTCAACGGAACGATCAAGACCCTTACTACAAGAGCCAGTTCAATTTCCTGAGTCAACAGAACCTCGCTCAAGACCTTCTGAACCAGAACAAGGAAGTAACCAGCAGCCTAATAGAGAACAGGAATATATGAGAACATACAATTCTCTACCCTTACAAACAAGAGCAGGAACGGGAGAACGAGCAGGGATGCAACGACCTGTGATAGAAGAAGAAATACATCCCTTATTAACACGTGCACTTAGATCCCATTTTAGAAGCGATGACACGTGAGTATTTGCTCTAAATAGAAGATATATTTTAGAGGATCCGAGAAGAAGGGGGGCGTTAATAGAGCCAAGTTTCTCCTTAGAGAGACAAGGAATAGAGGAACGAAGAGGGATTTTGCATCTTGCGCCGACTGCTTGGACCAGAGCTAGTCCTAATCTACTTACCGATTGACAAGCTGTAGCTGCTTTAAATCCTTTAACGAATATTTACTTGCACTTCGCTCATATAACTACACCAGGGGTAAGTGCGAGTTATCTATCTACTTTATTGCTTATAGATAATCAACCCCAACTACGACAAGAAATTACTGAGATTTGAGGATTAATAGGATCTTTTGGACCTATACCCCTTAGACCCCTACCTGAAGGTACGGATTATGTAACCATGTGGTCACTTTTTAATTGCTATGCGACTTTTATACACCTTAGTGAGTATTGGATATGGTCAGAATCACAGATTTTAAATCAACCAGGTAGATTTAGGGACCTAAGGGTATTAGTAAGAATTCCCACAATAATAAATGAAATTGTGTATGAGGATTTCCCTGCTTGAATAGTGTTTGACGCTGTAGCTGGTCAAGTTAATATAGAAGAGACACGCAGGCTTATGTATACAAGGGACCTTGTTATTAGGTTTATGGCCGAAAGGGTTAGAGAAAGAGGCGGTTATCATCCTGACATGCATGATCTGTTCATGCGTTCAGTGGAACAAGCGATGGGAAATCCACAATTACAAGAGGAGTGACAAACATTCACTAATCGGCTGGTAAGAACTCATAGACTTGCTCATTGAGTTGATCTGGCAGAATCCTTGGATAGGGCAAGATTAACTTCATATGCTATTGGGGAATATATGAGACAACCGGGTACTAAACCTTGACCTAGATTGCTGTATCCCCGATAAATTAATGTATTGACATAATAAGCTTATCATGTAAGCGTTTAACATATAAATGTAGATAATGATAAAAATTAGAATGGATGCCCCTCGAGCCTGAGGTATATATTTCCAAGATAGTGCGACACCTGCTACATGATTTGGGAAATCACCAATGTGGGTTATATTACCAAATTCCGGGGATATCCTAAAGCCTTGGATACCAAGCTGTGTGTGAAAACATATAAGTGGTCGAAATAATTACTCGAGTAGGGTAATAAGTCAAAGGATGATGGAAACAGCAATGGATGATCGCGGATCTAAATCAATAACTACTGTATGTCAGAATGTTATTGTAAAAGAGCAACGAGTAAATGGTAATAACATTAAATGAATGTTAAGATGTACTCTAATGGATTCCGAAAGGGATTATCAAGTCAAAATCCCTTCTAACCAAATAAATAATAAAAGGAACATTGTAACTATGTCTAATAGTGAACAACAGAGTATGATAAATCCCTAATTTTTAACGGGTTTTGAAGATGCCTAAGGTTGTTTTGTAATTAGTGTCCGTAAAAATAAGACCCATAAAATAGGTTAAGTAATCAAACTTAGGTTCCAAATTAATCTTTATGAAAGAGATAAAGTTCTATTAGAATAAACAAAAGTTTATCTTTGTGCAAGTAAAATAAGTAAAGGAAATAAAGCTTTTCAGTTAGAAGTCACCTTCACAAAAGATTTAAGTATTCTGGTAGAACACTTTGAAAAGTACCCTCCCCCCTCTCTTAATAACTAAAAAGTATGGAGATTATAAGTTATTAAAACAAGTGTTAAATATTGTTCTTGATAAAGAACATTTAGCAAGAGAAGGATTACGTAAAATCGTAGTTATAAAAGCTCCAATGAACAAGGGTTTATCCGAAAAATTAAAAATATCTTTTGCCGATGTAAAATCAATTGAAAACTAGAAACAAAAGATATGAAAATTAAAGATCCCTAACGACCGGGAGGCTTTTATAGTGGAGATCGGTCCTTTTTAATTGTAATAATGAATTATAAACCATTACCTATACGTTATTGAGTTGAACTAGTTTTTCAAATTAACCAATATAGCGAGAACAAATAACTGATATTAAGTTTAGTTAAATACTTAGATTGCGGAAGAGTCTATGAACATTAAAAAATGCTGTTGTATTTATAACGATATGGCCTTTTGACATCACTTCAAAGATGACACTAAAAGTACCTTATTTTAGGAGAAAAAGTCTCGAGATTTCCCGGCTTTTTGTAAGGTTAACGACATTAAGAATGAAAAGGGCGAAATGATTATGGATAGATTTAACAGGATTAAAAACTAAAAAAGACTTAAGATCCTTGGAAAAAAGGAACAAAGAACAAAAGATGGAATATGTAACTATTTATTAATTATTATTTATTTATACGATAAATTTGATCGCTATGCAAATGGAAGGTATAACAGAATTACATGATTTCACTATGTACTTTTTAGCAATAGTTTTATTTTGCGTCGGATGAATTTTATTTTCTGTTATGACAAATTATAAAAATGCTACATTTTCTCATAAATACTTAAGCCATGGTACGATCGTGGAATTAATATGGACTATCACCCCTACTATCATACTGTTATTGGTAGCTTTTTATTCTTTCAGATTACTATATTTAATAGATTATGATTACGATCCTGCTATTACCGTTGGTGTAGAGGCTCATCAATGATATTGAAGTTATGAGTATCCGGATTTTGTAAACAACAAAGGAGAACGTTTGCAATTTGATTCATATATAATACCAGATTCCGATTTAGAGTTTGGTACACTGAGAATGTTAGAAGTAGATAACAGAGTTGTCCTGCCTGAATTAACACATATTAGGTTTGGTTTAACTTCTGGCGATGTTATACATATTAAGTGAAAATAGGTATCTCACTTATGTGTTTAAGAACTAAATTCCGGGGAAGCCCTAAAGCTCTAACAACCAAAGTAGTAAAGGAAACTTTCTATCTGGCCTGATTAATGACTCAGGGTAATAAATAATTTTAGTTATATACTAGAAAAGCATGGTAATATCGTTAGAGATGACTCTGATCGCAGAGCAGAAAAAATTCTGTAGAAATAGAAATGGGTAATCGCGGATCTAAACCAATTATAGTTTATAGTTGTAAAAGAGCAACGAGTAGACAGTTCTTCAATTCTAAGCACAGAATTGTTAGGTATACTCTAGTCGCCGAGAAATCGGTTCTTGGATGAAACTAAGTAACCCAAGATTAAAGTTAACACAATAGCCTTTCCTAAGTTATTATAAAATAATTCCTTATTACAATTAATTATTGAGGAACTTTTAACAAAACATACATATTGTTAAATAATCAAATAGACAATAATTTATACAAATGTTATTTTCTTACTTTTTATTGAAGCTTTTAATCTAGCTCTTACTTTCTTTATATTAACATTAGGAATTTGATCAGGGAATGAGCACAAGCTATCTGTAATTGAAATTTTTTTAATAATAAGGTAAATTTGTGACTCGTATTTCACAATATTTTTATGTCTTATAAGAGCAAAGTATAAAAACAGATCAAGTTCTAAATTTTGAGTTATCTCTTTGCTTAAGGATCCTTTATTTCTCTGTTTATCTCCAATCCTCATTTTATTTAACGATTATTTATATAAAATCCAAGGTTTATACTGACAACATAGTCTTGTCTTATTGCAGACAAGTCCGGTCGAACTTGCAACAATAAATTTTGAATTTGGAAAGACGAAAGTGAAAGAATCAAAGAAAGTAAATTCTTATTTATATAAACCCTTTAAGTATTACAGTAATACCTCTTCTATAGAAAACAATATTGATATTGACAGCGAGACACTCAATAAATTACTGATTAACCAACAAGTATCAATTACACAAGTTGAATTAAATAAATTAAAAGAAATACAGGGAGTTAAATTTGACCTGCCCATAAGTGACCAAATGTATTTTTCTTTTATAGGCCTAGTGGGCAAACCGGAGAGCAAAGGATTGAAAGCAGGGGTTTACATTTTTAGCCATAAACTCACTGGCAATCAGTATGTGGGCTCAAGCAATAATTTGTCAAGAAGACTAAATCAATATTTTACTTTTAAACATATAGAAGATTCAGGGAAATTATTGCCTTTGATTAAGAAAGAAGGGTTTAATAAATTCAGTTTGGAGGTCTTTGTTATGCTTATAGAATTGTCCTCGGATTATTATTTCTTATTTTTAGAGCAATATTTTTTATTACATAAAAGGTTTAATCTGAATATTCAAAAAATAGTAAATTTTAGGGTTACACAAGGAACTAAGATTTATTTGTATGACTTAAAAGGAGTAATTTTATATTATTCAAGTAAATCTTTAAATGAAGTAAAAGAAACCTTGGGCATACACCACAATACTTGTGTTAATTGTATAAAGAAAGGGAGTGTTTATTTAGGATTTTTTAAGATTACAACTATTCCAATAAAGGGAGCTAGAAAAACTGATTTAGATGTTTCTTCATTGATTAATTTGATTTCAGAAAAAAAGAAATTGTTCCTGAAGAATACTTCTAAAAGAAGATTTAGTATATCCGTGACTATGAGAGAGGTAGAGACTAGAAAAAGCTTTATTTTCGTTAGTATATTGGATGCAGTGAAGTATCTTAAAAGTATAAATGTTACAATAAATAGAGGTAAAATAGCAGAGGTACTAGATACAGGAAGATCTTATAAGGGTTTTATATTTCGTAGAACAAGATAGTTATTAGTTTGTGAAATAAAAATTTGTCCTGAAATAAGGACTTTACAAGGAAGAATCTTAGCGTTCGGAGAAAGGTTCTCTCGGCTATAAAGTTAAGTAAGAAGAAGAGAGAGGGGAGATGTAAAATTGTAACGTTATAACGTTTTAACATAATAAGCTTATTATGTAAGCATTTAAGAAATAAGGAAAAATATGATGATAAAATTTAGATTAAATTCATGGAAAACGTTAAAAGAATTTCACTATAGTATTTTTTACTATATGACAATAATTTTATTTTTTGTCGCATTGGTTTTATTTACCTCCTTATATTTAAACATAATCTTCATTATTGCTTTTATTTCTGGAATCTATTTATTTAGTATAGGAGAAATATTCACATTTATTCGTGTTTACGAGAATACTGTTGTAAAAATTATATTATATTTGGTTGTTATTACAATGTTCTTTCATTTTAACGTGACTATAGCTGAAGCAGCAATTGAACCTGAAAATGTTCCTGATGTTGTCAAGGAAGCGATTAAAGATGCCAAGGCTGTTGTTGGAGATGTTAACAATACTATCAATGTTAATAATCCTAGTATTAATAATCCTAATATTAACAACCCTCATGTCAATTTCCCTATTGGAGGATTTGCATACTTAGGTATAGCAGGTGCTGCGGGTACAGGTATGATGGCAACAGCTTCAGTGCTCAAAAAGTCTACAATTCCTCTTCCAGCTAAACTAGGAGCAATGGCGCTTATGGGCATAGTAGGAGGAACCACTGCTAGCGTAGCAAATGGTGTTAATACTGCTATCCAGAAAAATCTAAGTAATACAGGCAGCCCTACCAAAGGTTCGGGAGGGGGAAATTTTACAAATTTCCCATCAATGGAGCTAGGAAACAGTGATTTGGATGCTGTAATGGATATCTTGAATGGTAACTTGATTATACATTTATGTATTCTAGGTTTCATTTGATGTATAGCCAACTTATTTGTAGCAAATAAGGTGGTGAACAAACAGTGAGGATTAATATATATAAAAAATATATTAGGAGAACGAGTTCATACAATTTTACTAAAGTCTTATCATATAACAAGTAAATCTCATAATCTGTTTATATACTTATGTATAATATCTATAATAATATCAAATATAATTGTATTAATGATATCTGTTTTCTTAATATGGTTTAAAGATACTATAGCTAGCATGGTCCCAAGTGCTAATGATATATCAAATAGCATAAGTTATTTAGGTTTATCTATACAGCTTGACCTAGATAAAGTAATGTTATTTTTATATACTAATTGTGTCTTGCACATCGTTATTTTTATTATCATATTATGTATAGGCTTGATATATATATCTAGTAAAGTTACAAACGACAAGTGAGAGTTAACATTAATAAATCGAATATTTGGTAAATATATTCATAAATTAGTTATAAGTCTTCTTACTTTAAAAATTATAACTAAGTATAATAAGTTATTTATGGCTATCAGTATAATATTATTACTTATTATATGTATAATTACATTCTTGATATCTATGTTCTTAGTTAAGCATATAGTTTTAATAAGTGCGATAATACAAAATAAAATATAATCAATGGTAATAAGATATCTGAAGAGCAGTCCAATTATAACTTAGAATTATGATAATAAATGGATTAATTATGCAATATGTATATATCTTTTGAAAAGATGGATCTTTAATTAAACAGAAAGAAAAGGGTTATTTGCTTAGGATAAATTTGTGTAACGTCTTTTGCTTGTCCTTCTTTAGGTATAAAATGTGATTCCTACTCAGGAAGATTAAACCAAGTTGTTATCTATATTACAAGAGAAGGAGTTTATTACGGTCAATGTTCAGAAATTTGTGGAATACTTCATAGTTCTATGCCGATTGTTATAGAATGTGTATCAATAGAGGAATTTATGAACTGAGTATCTAATAAGTAGCAAAAAATAGGGATAGGAATACTAAAACGGAATCTGTTAGGCATTTTTATGGTAATCTTCTGTTCATGTTGTGCCGTTATTTGGTTTATTTCCTTGATTAATTCCTGATACCTAATATTAAGATTTTCGTACGCAAGGTGTTAGTTCAATGGCAGAATCAGTAGCTTCGGATTACCGGACAAAGGTTCGACTCCTTTACACCTTATAGCAGTTTAGTTCACTACTGCAATATTCTGTTATCTTCTTTATCTACTCTTTTACTGCTCTGTTTTATTTTATAATAAGTATAGACCCTGATGCAACATAGCGAAACAAATATTAACATTTTCTAAAAAAATGTTAATATAGGACAAAGTATGCTGAGGATAGAGTTTTTAAATTCAACAGGGGTCTATAATTCAATTTCATGTAAAACTTTAGGTAAAGGGAAGAGAAGGTAATAAATATTTTTCTATTTTTTTCTTTTTTTCTAGTTCCAATTTCTTGTTTTTGTACCCTTATAAAACTAGAACCTATAATAAAGAGGTCAAAATATTATAATTATATTTATTATGTTTTACTTCTATTTAATTTTAATACTGTCCTTTACTTTGATTTCCCCCCCCCCCCCTTTTTTTAATATTTTTTTATAATATTTTTTTTTTTATTTACTATTTTTTTTGGGGGTTTTTTTTAATTAAATAAATTTTAATTTTTTTTTTTATTTTTTATTTG
>Ga0210395_10000360_pt1 | contig 35804 bp, 30 predicted proteins | sample IncBWH4OmetaG_FD_150861 | JGI IMG/M metagenome (GOLD analysis project Ga0210395, IMG submission 150861) | Forest soil microbial communities from Barre Woods Harvard Forest LTER site, Petersham, Massachusetts, United States - Inc-BW-H-4-O ... | reverse complement strand
TTACACGCGCTTTCCCGTACCTCATCTCACGCTCCGCGTTATTTCTTTCGACGGGACTGGCGTACGTCACGGTACGACCTGGGGCAGGGACGGCGGCCTGATCGCGATCCATGCGGGGAACAAAACCACGCCAGCCGAGTTTGCAGAAGACTGGATGCTGACACACGAGATGATCCATCTCGCGTTTCCGTCGATGGCCGATGAACACCATTGGATCGAAGAAGGCATCTCGGTATACGTCGAACCCATCGCGCGCATTCGCGCGGGTCACTGGACCGCTCGGCAAATGTGGAGCGACCTTGTCCGCGACATGCCCAAAGGCCTTCCGCAAACGAGCGACGCGGGTTTGGACCACACCCATACCTGGGGAAGAACGTACTGGGGCGGCGCGCTGTTTTGCTTTGTGGCCGACGCGGAGATTCGCAAGCAAACCAAAAACAAAAAAGGATTGGAAAACGCGCTGCGCGGTATCCTCGAAGCCGGCGGCGACATCCGCGTAGATTGGGATTTGGAGAAGGCGCTCGAGACTGGCGACCACGCGGTTGGGTTGGACGTGCTGGAGAAATTGTATGCACAGTGGAAAGACACGCCGGTGCACGTCGATCTGCCCGCAATGTGGAAACAACTGGGTGTCGAGGGCGACGGGGGAGCGGTTCGCCTGAACGACGAAGCCCCACTTGCTGCCATCCGCCGCGCTATTGAGACCGGCACTCCCTCCGCCAACTCCGGCGACGCCGTAACCCCATCGAACGGCGGGCTATCCCCAATCAACGCGATTGCCCCCGCTCGTCCGCTGGCAATCTTCGCCGGCCGCACCACGCGCTCAAACTGACCATTTGGCAGGGCAAGTTCCAAGGTCTCGAAGAAGGTCTGGGCCCAGGTCAGGCCGGCTCGAGTTACGTCCTGTGGCGGAGAGGAACGTCAGCAGGCGGAGAATCTTCGCTGTCGAAAGCAGCGGGACCGGGATGTTCGGCGTGAAATTCAGGACGGGATTCGAGTAGCCGGACACAGCGGTTCCAGCGAAGGATGCTGTCGTCGTTGCCTGTCGGGCGGATCTTTTCGGCTTCGGCAAAGCAGCGCAGGGCTTCTTCGACGAGTGGTAGGAGAATGTGGGCGGAGCAGCCGGAGTGGAGTTGGGCTTTTGCGCGCCGTTCCTGCAGCAGACCGGTGTAGTAGTTGCGCTCGTAGGGATCGCGGAGAGATTGAAAGACGGAGTGGGCCTCGGCGTAGCGGTCGGCGGCAGCGCCGATGAACTGGTCGGTGATGGCCAGGCCGAGCATGCGCCGAGCCAGCTGATGATCCGCGTCAACGACCATGATATCGCGGCAGATGGATTCGGCTTCTTCGGGTTCGTTGAGGTAACGGTAGAGTTCGGCTTTGGCGATAGCTTCGGGAATGCCTGCTTTGGAGATGGACTTGAGTTGGTAGGGCATGGAACCTCCTGAGTGCTCCGGAGAACAAACGCACCGGCTGAAGCTTGTGGCGACGGATTGTGTTACTGTCCGCGGATTTTGCGGAATAGCATAGTCAATGGATCGTAGAACTGGTCGACGACACGCTCCTTGAGCGGAATGATGGCGTTGTCGGTGATATGAATTTCTTCGGGGCAGACCTCGGTGCAACATTTGGTGATGTTGCAGAGGCCGATGCCGAGGCCGTCCTTCAGCAAGCCAACGCGATTGAGCGCATCGAGCGGGTGGAGCTCGAGGCCCGCGACGCGGACGAAGAAGCGCGGGCCGCCGAATTCCGCTTTTTCGTCATGCTCGCGAATGACGTGGCAAACGTCCTGGCAGAGAAAACATTCGATGCACTTGCGGAATTCCTGAACGCGGTCGACATCGATTTGGGAGATTTTCCAGTCGGTGTTCTCGCGCGGGCGGAACGCGGGAATTTTTTTGTTGACCTGGTAATTCCAAGAAACGTCAGTGACGAGGTCTTTGATTCGCGGAAAAGATTTCATGGGCATGACGGTGATGGGCTGGTCCTTGGGAAGATCGTCCATGCGTGTTTTGCAGGTGAGGCGCGGGCGGCCGTTGACTTCGGCGGAGCAGGACCCGCACTTCCCGGCTTTGCAGTTCCAGCGGACGGCGAGGTCGGGGGCGAGATGGCCTTGAATGTAATGGAGCGCGTCGAGTACGACCATGCCCGGAGCGACGGGCACGGTGTAGTCGACGGTTTGGCCACCGACGGTGCCTTCGCCGCGGAATACTCGTAAGGTTGCGTCAGGCATCTATGAGTTCTCCAAAGTACGCTCGGGGCACTACGCCCGAGGTTGCTACAACACTGTGGGCTAGGGCCCGGCACCACCAGCACCCGCCAAAAAAACCTGCGGGCCACAAAACCTAGTCAGCCATTACGAGCTGTTTCAGTTCATTGGGCATTTCCTCAACCGGAGATTCGCGGCGCTTCATCTCCGCGCCTTCTCGGACAATGATATTGTGCTTTTTCTCCCACGCGGGATCGTAATTCGGATAATCGATGCGGCTGTGCGCGCCGCGGCTTTCCGTGCGGGCGAGCGCGCTGAGAGCGACTGCTTCGGAAACCGTGAGCATGGACTTCAGTTCCGACGCTAGATGCCAGCCGGGATTGAAAAGGCGCGAGCCCTCGACGCTGGCTTGGGCGGCACGAGCTTTTAGTTGTTCGAGCTCGGCGAAGGCTTTCTTCAGATCTTCTTCGGTGCGGAAGATTCCGACCAGGCTTTGCATGACCTTTTGCAGGTCGCGGTGAACGGCATAGGGGCTTTCAGAATTGGGATTCGAAAACGGAGCGAGCAGTTCCTTTTCGGCTTCTTGGATTTGCGCTTCGGAAACTCCGGTGTGGGAGACACGTTGGGCGTGTTCCGCGGCGGCGAGTCCGGCACGTCGGCCAAAAACCAGCAGATCAGACAGCGAATTGCCACCCAGGCGATTCGAACCGTGGAGGCCGGCGGCGGCTTCACCAGCGGCGAACAGGCCCGGCAAGGTGGACTGCGCGGTTTCCGCGTCGACGCGAATGCCGCCCATGACATAGTGGCACGTGGGACCCACTTCCATGGGGCCTTTGGTGATGTCCACGTCGGCGAGTTCTTTGAATTGATGGTACATGCTGGGGAGTTTCTTCTTCACATATTCTTCCGGCTTGTGAGAGATGTCCAGATAAGCGCCGCCGTGCTCCGTGCCGCGGCCCTCTTTTACTTCGGTGTAGATGGAGCGGGCCACAACGTCGCGCGTAGAAAGTTCCATGCGTTTGGGGTCGTATTTCTCCATGAAGCGCTCGCCGAGCTTGTTGCGCAGAATCCCGCCTTCGCCGCGGACGGCTTCGGTAACGAGCAAACCCTGCACGCCGGGCGGCCAGACCATGCCCGTGGGATGGAACTGTACGAATTCCATATCCATAAGCTCAGCTCCGGCTTGGTACGCAAGGGTCATGCCGTCGCCGGTGTACTCCCAGGAATTGGAAGTGACCGGCCAGGCTTTTCCTATGCCTCCGGTAGCGATGACGACGGATTTGGCTTTGAAGACGATGAAGCGGCCATTTTCGCGCCAGTAGCCGAACGCTCCGGCTAAGCGGCCGCCATCGCCGAGCAGACGCGTGACGGTGCACTCCATGTAAACGTCGAAGCCCAGCTGCACGCCGCGATCCTGCAGCGTTCGTATCATTTCGAGGCCGGTGCGGTCGCCCACGTGACAGAGACGCTTGTAGGTGTGGCCGCCGAAGGCGCGCTGGAGAATCGCGCCTTTGTCGGTGCGGTCGAACAGAGCGCCCCACTGTTCGAGTTCGCGGACACGGTCGGGAGCTTCCTGCGCGTGGAGCTGGGCCATGCGCCAGTTGTTGAGGAATTTTCCACCGCGCATGGTGTCGCGGAAATGAGGTTGCCAGCCGTCGGCGGTGTCGACGTTGCACATCGCCGCGGCGATGCCGCCCTCGGCCATGACGGTGTGCGCTTTTCCAAGGAGAGATTTGCAAACGACGCCGACGGAAGCGCCCTTCGCGAGAGCTTCAATTGCGGCGCGCAATCCGGCGCCGCCGGCGCCGATGATGAGAACGTCGTGTTCGCGAGTCTCGTAGCTAGTGGTCACATGAGCCTCAGGTCGTGGATGGCGCCGCTGGCGACCAGACGGATGTAAAAGTCCGTGAGGCCGACGGTGATCAGACTCGTCCAGGCCAGAAGCATGTGGCGATCATTCAAAAAGCTGACACCGCGCCAAGCGGCGAAACGGGATTTGCCGAAGGAGGCGCAAGAGAAACAGTCGAGTTTTCCGCCAGCGAGATGGCGGAGGGAGTGGCAGGAAAACGTGTATAGCGTGAGCATAACGATGTTGACGCTCATGACCAGAGTGCCGAGGCCTATGCCGAAATGCCCGCCGAAATTGTAGGCCAGCACAACGTCGTACCAGAGAAACCCAAGAAATACGAGCGCAAGATAGAAAAAATAGCGGTGAATGTTCTGCAGGATAAAGGGAAACGCCGTTTCGCCCTTGTAGTTGCGTTTGGAGGGCTCGCCCACGGCACAAGCCGGCGGATCGAGAAAAAATGCGCGGTAATAGGCTTTGCGGTAGTAGTAGCACGTGGCGCGAAACCCGAGGGGCCCGGCGAGGATGAGCAAAGCGGGAGAGAATTTCCACCAATGATGTTGAGGATCAATGAGCGGCGAATAGAAAGGCGAAAGATAGGGCCCCCATTCGAAATACGCATTTTCAAAGGCACGCAGCGTCGCGTATAGGCCAAAGCCGCCAAGAAGAATAATTACGGGCAGAAGTTCGACCCACCAAGCGTCGCGGCGCAGCGTGCTTCCGAGCCGCGATTCGGGCAAGAGGGTTGGCGAGCCAGCCATCTAGGGACCTCCAGGGTGGCAGTGAGCAAATCAGAGACTAAATGATTGCAGAGGAATTATATCCAAGACCCGGCGTAACGGCTAATTCAGAGAACAGGCTGGCGCGCCGAAGAGACCCGATCCGGACAGGTCCCGAGGTCGGCCGAGCGTGTCAGCAGGCGAAATCAGTGGCTCGCGAGAAACCCGCCGTCCAAATCGCCGTGTTTCGAGCGTCATTCTAATAGCAGAACAGGATGCCTCCGGAACGCTTAACGGAGATTTGGAGGTTGACCATGAGCATCGTGAAAGTGTTGTTGGTTATCGGAATCGTGCTGACCGTCGTCAAGGTATTGCTTGGGCCCGACTGCTGGTTTTTTGCACTCGAGGCCTTCGTAAGACTCCTGGTAGTCGCATGGATATCGGCTGCCGGAGTGTAGGGGCTATGGCAAACTGGCACGCTAAAAGTAATCTTGGCGAGACTGTCCAAATCGCGGATGGCCAGGCGTCATTCTAGTAGCGGCGCATCTTGCCCGCCAATTGCGAATAGAGGAGACTCGAGATGAAATACATGCTGATGGCTTATGTGAACGAAGCTGCTTGGCCCCAAATGACGAAGGACGAGCAAGAACGAGGCATAGCGGCTTACACCGCGTACCGGGAGGCGCTGACAACAGCGGGCGTCCTCGCGGGCAGCAACCGCCTCCAGCCAAGCTCGACAGCGACCACCGTACGGCTTGCCAATGGCAAGTCGCAGGTGCTCGATGGCCCTTTTGTGGAATCGAAAGAACAATTGGGTGGCTACTTTCTCATCGAGGTCGCCGATCTCGACGCCGCCATCTCGTGGGCAGCCCGGTGCCCAGCCACCAGCCATGGTGTCGTCGAGGTGCGTCCCATCTGGGGCATGCCCTTGTGATCCGCGTCGCTGCGTAATCGCCATGACCTTCCACGACGGCGACGAGCGGGCGCGCAGCACGGCAGACGCCGTCGCGCGCCGCAGCTACGGCAAGCTCGTCGCCTTTCTCGCGGCACGCACGCGGGATGTGGCGGCGGCCGAGGATGCGCTCTCCGAGGCTTTCGCTTCGGCCCTCGCGGATTGGCCGCGCAATGGATGTCCCTCAAACCCGGAAGCGTGGCTGTTAACCGTGGCGCGGCGAAAGGCGATCGATATGGCACGAGGCCGTCGTCGACATGAAAATGCGGGCGAGCAATTGCGGGTCATGGCAGAAAGCCTGGACGCGGCCGCAGCCGAATCGGAAATCCCGGATCAACGTCTTGCACTGATGTTTGCTTGCGCGCACCCTGCGATCGACGCCGGAATTCGCGCGCCTTTGATTCTACAAGTGGTGCTCGGACTCGATGCCGCCATGATTGCCTCGGCATTCCTGGTGTCTCCGGTGGCCATGGGCAAGCGCCTGGTGCGTGCCAAAGACAAGATCCGCCAGGCCGGCATCCCCTTCAGCATCCCAGGACGCGACGAGCTCCCCAGTCGCCTCGACACCATTCTGGGCTCCATCTATGCCGCCTTCGCAGAAGGTTGGAGCGATCCTGGCGGGACCGATGTGGCGCGCCGCGATCTCACGGAGGAATCGTTTTTTCTCGCGAGGCTCGTGGCCGAGATGCTTCCGCGGGAGCCGGAGGCGCTGGGGCTGCTCGCCCTGATGCTTCACGCGGAAGCTCGACGGCGCGCGCGCCGCAGCGCGGAGGGCGAATTCGTTCCGCTTGCCGAGCAGGATCCAGCGCTGTGGGACTGGGAGATGATCGAGGAAGCCGAGGCGCTCCTCCTCGAGGCCAGCAATCTGAAGGCGATTGGCCGCTACCAGCTCGAAGGGGCGCTGCAGTCGGCCCATGTTTTTCGTCGGCGCACGGGTCGCGCCAACTGGCCGGAGGTGGTACAGCTGTACGATGCGCTATGGGCGATCTCCGGTTCGCCCGTAGTGGCCATCAATCGCGCTCTTGCGATTGCCGAGATTCACGGCGCCGCCGCCGCTCTCGACGCCATGCCCAGCGTATCCGCCGACGCGCGGCTCGCTGAATACCAGCCCTACTGGGCGACCCGCGCGGAACTGCTGGCCAAGTCGCGCGCACACGACGAAGCCCGCCACGCTTACGAAATCGCTATCGGTCTCGAACGCGACCCCGCCGTCCGCCGCTTTCTCGAGAAGCGCTTGTCGGCGCTGCCGCTTGGACCTCCCTGCTGACGCGCTCTATTCGAATCCATGTCTATCCATGTCTAAAGGATGGAACGGATTTCGGGATCGATAGAGACGTGTGTGGCAGGGACGCCATCGATCGAGAATTTGGCGCCGTCGGCTTCGCTGAAGTGGAAGAAGCGGCTGATGTGGTAATCCTCGTCGTAGGAAGAAAAAAGACGTTCCGTTTCGGCCGGCGAGAGTTGGAACGAGGAAAGAGAGACACGCCGGCTGAATTGGCCGGCCAGGGAGAGGTACAAGTCAACAAGTTGGCCGAGTGTCATGGAGATGGTGCGGCGAACGAGTTCGGCGCTCATAACTGGCTTCGATGGAGTGTACTGCGGCCTGAGCGCCAATAAAAGAAGGCAGATGCCTGGCTTTAGCAACTTGCCTTTTCTTTCCGCTCTCTGGGATCTCTGTGCCGCGAGCTCCCCCCGGTGTAAAATCCTTTCCTGTATCCATCCGTTTGTGGCAGAACTTGGGGATTGGTAAGATATGAGACGGAATCAAGGAAACCAGGAGGGCAGACGATGAGTATTGCAGTGGGACAAACGGCGCCGGGTTTTACGTTGATGAATCAGGAGAAAAAAGAAGTGAAATTGTCGGATTTCGCGGGGAAGAAAAATGTCGTGCTGGTGTTCTATCCCCTGGACTGGAGCCCGACTTGCACGAATGAACATGTTTGCTTTGTGAATGAGATGAAGGCATTCGAAACGCTGGACGCGGAAGTGCTCGGCGTCAGCGTAGACAGCGTCTGGTCGCACAAAGCGTTTGCGGAGAAGATGGGAATCAAGTATTCGCTCCTGGCGGATTTTCAGCCGCGCGGTGCGATGAGCGAAAAGTACGGCGTCTTCCTCGCGGATAAGGGGATTACGGGACGCTCGATCGTGATCATCAATAAGGCGGGAAAAGTGGCCTGGGCGAAAGACTACGACATTCCTGTAGTGCCGGATCTGAAAGAGGTGTCGGCGGCACTCTCGCAGGTCAAGGCTGCCGTCGCGTAGAAGAACAGAGGCTTAACGCCCGGACACAGAGTTCACAGAGAAGAATGAAAGCGGGCCGGCGATTGCCGGCCCGCTTTGCTGCAAGATGAAGTCGTCGTTTTGACATCCTCCTGGCCATTAATGGCTGGGCGATATCTTGGAAATGCGGTGGACGTGGCTTCCCCAACAAGGAAGAACTGTGTGCGGCTAGCGGCTAGAGGGCAGGACGGGGGCGAAGGAACGAACGTAAAGGACGAGCTGCCAGCGCTGCTCCTCCGTGAGGCGCTTTTTGAAGGCGGGCATGGGTTTTCTGCCTTGGCTGATTTGGTAGAAAATCTCACCGTCAGTAACGCTGTTCATGTGCGGGGCATCGACCAGGCTCGTAGGAGAGGGATAGTAGCTGGCGGCGTCTGGTCCATCGCCTTTGCCGGTTTCGCCGTGGCATTGGACACATTTATCCAGATAGATGGAGCGGCCAGCGGCCACGGCTGACGCAGAAGGCTGGATGGGATTGGGCCTGCGCTTGGCTTCTTCCGGGACTTTCCAGGGCCTATTTTCATAATAAGCGAAGGCGGCGACAACGCACAGGGTGACGAATACGAGGGCTAGAAGAAGTTTCCGTACGCGAACCGCGTGCTGTCGGTTGATGGCCATAAGAAAATTTTCGCACACAGCATTTGAGGACGAAACAAAGAAAGAAGAACCATTTCACCGATAGCACCCAGCGCCGAAAGGGCCTCGAGAGAACGAGAAGTCCCAGGAATCGAGGGAGAGGGAAAGGCTCAGCGCTACTGGCCGCGGAAGATGAGCCAGAGGAGCTCGGCGTTGAAGAAAAGAATGGCGGCGGCGACGATCCAGGCAACGACCACGGTGAAGCGGGAATTGGTAAACTCACCCATTTTGTTGCGGTCACCGGTGAATTGAATCAACGGGATAACAGCGAACGGTAACTGAAAGCTGAGTACAACCTGGCTCAGGATGAGCAGCGAGGTGACTTTGCCTTCTCCCGCGATTCCGATTACCAAAACAGCGGGGAGGATGGCAATGGAGCGCGTGATCAACCGGCGGAGCCACGGCTTGAGACGAATCTGAAGAAACCCTTCCATGACGATCTGGCCGGCAAGAGTGCCGGTCAGTGTGGAGTTCTGGCCGGAAGCGAGAAGCGCGCAGGCAAATAGGGTGCTGGCCAGGCTCACGCCGAGAACCGGGCTGAGCAGCTTGTAAGCGTCGGCGATTTCGGCGACGTCATGCAGGCCGCGCGTATGAAAGGCCGCGGCGCCGAGAATGAGGATGGCGGCGTTGATGAACAGGGCGAAGCCGAGAGCCACCGTGGAATCGAAAACAGCGTAACGGATGGCCTCGCGGCGGTCGCGGACAGAGGTACCGAAAGCGCGCGTCTGCACAATGCTGGAGTGGAGATAAAGATTGTGCGGCATAACCGTGGCGCCGAGGATGCCGATGGCGATGTACAGCATTTCCCGATTTTGCAGAATTTCAGCGCGCGGGATGAGCCCGACGACGGCTTCTCGCCAGATGGGATGCGAGAAAAAGATTTCGTAAGCGAAGCATCCCGCGATGGTGGCAATGAGCGTGACGACGAAGGCCTCGATAATGCGGAAGCCGCGCCCCTGCAGGGCAAGAACGATCAAGACATCGAGTCCAGTGATAATCACTCCCGCAAGAAGCGGCAGACCGAAGAGCAGCTTGAGAGCGACGGCGGAGCCAAGCACTTCCGCAAGGTCGCAAGCGGCGATAGCAATTTCGCAGACGATCCAAAGCGCGACGGAAGTACGACGCGAGTAGTGCTCGCGGCAAGCCTGAGCCAAATCGCGCCCCGTGGCGATGCCCAGCTTGGCCGAAAGCGCCTGCAGAAACATCGCCATGAGGTTGCTGATGAGAATGACGCTGAGAAGCGTATAGCCAAATTTCGATCCTCCGCCGATGTCGGTAGCCCAGTTGCCCGGGTCCATGTAGCCGACAGCAACGAGATAGCCGGGCCCGGCAAATGCGAGCACTTTGCGAATCCACGACGCGGTGTGGGAGATGGGAATGGAGCGATGGGCCTCGGGCAAAGAGGGCAGGCTCGTCAAGCGAGACGTTGCGGAGGCCGGTGATTCAGCAGAGGTGGATGCCGCGTCAGCGGCTGGTTCGATTTCGAGTTGGGGAGGGAACGTCGGTAACATGATTCTTTTAACTGATACTTGGTAACGGAATTTTTGTTAACTACGGTAAAGCTCCTTACTAAACTAGACTTAACAACAGAGTTTGTCAATAGGACTCATGCGGATTGTTGCCTGGCTGGGCGCTGCCCTGCAGAGCAGGAATCGATGCGGGCGAGCGCAAGCGGAACGGCTGTGATACCTTCGAACAAGCCGTGCAACAGGAAGCCGAGTAAGAGGAGAAGACGATGGAAGAGCAGCGGCCAGTGCCAGGGCAAGTGCAGATCAAAGCCGACGAAAAAGAATTGCAGGGCCAGTACAGCAATTTGGTGATGCTCCATCACAATCTGGAGGAATTCACGCTAAATTTTATATACATTTTCCCGAACGGCGCTCAGGGCAAGTTACTGACCAGCGTGATCGTCAGTCCGGGACACGCGAAGCGCATCTGGCGCGCGTTGAAGGAAAATATCGAGCGCTATGAGTCCCAGTTCGGGCCGATCAAGGAGGCGCCGGAGGGCAGCGGACAACCGCCAAATGTCGGGTTCATACAGTAAAAGAGACAGCCATCGAAGAGTTTGGAAGTTCGTTGTTTCGAACCATCCTCACCAAGCGCTTGCCTATTGTCGAAGGACGTAACTCGACCAGAACACGGACTAGGAGACCCCTTTTCGTGAGCGAAATTGCCAGCAACCACCGGTTACAGCAGATCGCAGCTAGGCATAAATCCTGAATTCCTGCCGCTTTTTTGCATTCATTTCTGCGGAGTTTTGTCCGGCACTTGGCCGGAATCGGTATCGATGCGCCTGAGCGCAGCGCAACGAATGGTTCAAGACGGCGCCGGTCATTGCTGAACCTCTCCTCGTCGCACGCAGTGAAACACGATGAGATAGGTGTCACAAAATCGCTGCAGCACTCTCAAGAGAGGGAATGGAGGGAGAATGTCAGTGGCCGTGCCCGCGCGACTAGGTGCTGGTAGGAGACTTACGTACAATGCAGAGAAATGGGGGGCGCGCTATTCGTAGCGCAACGCCACCATTGGATCAACATGCGTGGCGCGCCGCGCGGGAATCCAGCAGGCCGCCATGGCTACAAGAATCAGCAGCGCCGCAACTGCGAGGAAACTAGGCGCATCGAACGAGCCGATTCCAAAAAGCAAGCTGCTCATGCTTCGACTGAGTAGCGCCGAAAAGCCCAAGCCAAATGCCACGCCGACCAATACCATGGCCAGTCCACCGGCGAGAATCAAGCGTAGAACATCGCCCTCTTGCGCCCCGAGAGTCACGCGGATGCCGATTTCGGGCGTACGCTGGCTGACTGAGTAGGACATCACGCCATACGTTCCAATGGCAGCGAGAATCAAAGCCAGCAGACCGAATGTGCCCAGCAATTCAGCGCCGATGCGTGGCGCCGTTAGAGACTGCAGCAAAACTTGTCCTACCGTCTGTACGCCAACCAGCGGAACTGTTGGAATCAGGGACTGCACAGTGCTGCGCACGATCCCCAGAGCCTTGGCAGGATCCCCTTCTGTGCGCACATAAAGCGACGCGAACGACGAATAGTGCTGCTTGAGCGGCATGTAAACAATCGCTTGTGGCGGTTCCCCGAGGGTCGAATACTTGACAGTATTCACTTCGCCGACGACGGTGACGTCCCAAGTCTCGCCGAGAAAATGCAGGTGCTTGCCGAGAGGGCCTTGACCCGGCCAAAAGCTTTCCGCGAGAGCGCGATTGACGACCGCGACCATCGCCCCCTTCGCGTCGTCTTGCTCGTCGAAGCTCCGCCCGCTCAGCAGCGTGATGCCAGCCGTCGAAAAGAAACCCGGCGCAACGGCGACAATCGGAGTCAGCTTGCCATTGCGAGGGTCGGTAAAATCTACGCCGTCGGTGAAAGTAGTCCGCTGAAGCCCGCCACTGAATGGTCCATTATCTGCAACGCTCGCGCCGGCAACTACCGGAAGCGCTTTCAGGTGTTCGACAACATCCCGATAGAAAGCTTCGGCCTGGGGCTGGGCGTACTTTTCGGCGCCTAGGTCCACAAACATCACGAGTTCGTGCTTCACTTCGAACCCGGGGTCGATCTGCTGCGCGTTTCGCAAGCTGTGGATGAATAGGCCAGCGCCAGCAAGAGCAACGAGCGACAATGCCACTTGCACCATGACCAAGATGCCGCGCAGGCCATACCAACGCGCGCTTCCCGTGGGCGCTCCTGTGCGATCCTTCAGCGCCGCCATGCGATCCGTTTTCGAAGCTTCGAGCGCCGGAATCAGCCCGAATAGAATCGTCGCCACGAGCGCGAGGACCAAGGTGTACAGCAGCACACGCCCGTCCAGCCTGAGATTAAGGTTGCTCGCGAAGAACGGCGGCAGGAGGGACGCCAGCGCAGTTTTGCCCCAGTAGGCGAGAAGAATTCCCAGCGAGCTCGCCACGAGCGCCAGCAGCAAACTCTCGGTGAGCAATTGCCGGATCAAACGCATTCGCCCGGCGCCCATCGCGAGCCTCACGCTAATTTCCCGCTGGCGCTGGGAAGCTCGAGATAACAGCAAATTTGCTACGTTAGCGCAGGCGATCAGCAGCACGAGACTCACAATCAACATCATCAACACACCCGCGCGCGCAAATACGTTGTGCAATTGCGGCGGAATCGCAGTTTCATTGATGGGCACGAGTGTCTCGTTGCGGCCGCCGTTATCTTTCGGATACTCCTTTTCGAGCTCCTCGCCCAGCGCGTGGACGGCAAGCTGCGCCTGTTTGAGATTCACTCCGGGCTTGAGCCGCGCGACCATGGCGACCATCCGGAAACCCCGGTCGTACATAAACTTCTTAGTGTCGTCATCGAGCATTAGATCGCGCATGGAGATCGGAATCCATAGATCCGGACTTCCCAATACGCCGACGCTGCGGAATTCCCGAGGCGCGACTCCGATTACGGTAAAATCCTGCTGATTCAGTTGGATGGTGTGTCCCAAAATTCCCCGGTCGCCGCCGAATTGCGTGTTCCACAGCGCAAAACTCAACACCGCGACGGGCCGCGGGGCCGCGTCTTCGTCTGCCGAAAATCCGCGTCCGAGAAACGGCTGCACCCCCAGCACGTCAAAGAAATTTCCGTTCACCATCTCACCAAATAGCTGCTGTTGCTTGCCGGAGACTACGCACTGGAGTCCGGTGAAAATAGCCATCGATGAACCGGAGAAGATAACTGTTTTCTCGCGGTAGTCCACGGCGTTGAGGTAAGGTGTGGGCAAATATTCCTGCGGAGGGCCTTTGCGGCTCTGCGCGTTCGAATAAAGACTCACCACACGCGCCGGGTCTTTCACTGGAATCGATTCAAGAAAGAATGCCTTGGCGAGGGTGAAGATCGTCGAGTTCGCACCAATACCCAGCGTGAGGGACAGCACGGCCACCGCAGTAAATGCGGGTGCCTTGCTAAGCAACCTCACTCCATATTTCAAATCCTGGAGAAGTGTGCTCATCGGCAGGCGAGCATATGAAATGTGTTGTAGAAATACAATGAAAAAGGGCTCCAGGCTACGATGTTTAAGCGAAAGATTCTCATGAGGGATATCGCCGATCGACCACGCGATCCACAAGCAGCGTTCAGAGAGGCGAGAAACAAAGTTCTGGGCAAATCGGCAAACAGTATGTGATGCGGTTCCTTCCGGTTAAGCCCGTGATCTGGGCACAATCCGCTTCTGGTATACTTCAGGGCGCAAGTCAGGTTGCATCCCGTCCGCGGAAAGGGAAGATCCCGCCTGAACGAGTTTCTAAGCACCGAGCATTGACTTCTCTTCTGCCCGTCGCAGCGGACACCGGGCCATAGAAGGAGGAGTACATGTCTCGTCAGCTGCCTGAAAAACCCAATCTCGGATATCTCAAGAAGCAAGCCAAAGCACTGCTGCGCAGTATGCGGCAGGGCAAACTAGCGGATGCCCAACATACGCTGGCAAAGGAATACGGTTTCGCCAGCTGGGCGAAGCTGAAGTCACACGTCGAAGCGCTCGGCCTCACTCCGGCAGAGGCGTTGAAGACTGCAGTGAGCGAGAACGATGCACCCCGAGTCCGCGAGATCCTCGATCGTTACCCGGAACTGCGGGCCAGGATCGACGATCCGCTGCCCAATTACGGCTTCGGCCAACACGCCTTGTTCGCGGCAGTACAGCGCAGCAATCGGTCGGCAATCGATGTACTCCTGCGTGCGGGCGCCGACATCCGGAAGCGTACCGAGTGGTGGGCGGGCGGATTCGGCGTGCTGGATGACTGCGATCCAAGCTTGGTGGACTTCCTGATCGAACGCGGCGCGGTGATAGACGCCCATTCCGCGTCGCGATTAGGAATGATACCGAAGCTTCGAGAGTTGGTGACCGCCGATGCAGCCTTGATCCACGCACGCGGTGGTGACGGGCAAACGCCGTTGCACTTCGCCTCCACAGTAGAGGTTGCCAAGTTCCTGCTAGAGAGCGGCGCCGACATCGACGCGCGCGACGTGGATCACGAATCGACGCCGGCTCAGTATATGCTGCGCGTCGAGCAGAAGCGGCACTATCCGCGGGACCGCCAAGAGGTAGCTCGCTACTTGGTGTCACGCGGATGCCGTACGGACATCTTAATGGCCACGGCGCTCGGCGACATGGAACTGGTGCGGCGTCACTTGGACAGGGATGCCGGCTGCATCCGAATGAGCGTATCGGAGGATTGGTTTCCAAAGCAGGATCCCCGCGCAGGCGGCACGATTTACATCTGGACCCTGGGCGCGAACCGCACCGCACACTCAGTGGCACGCGATTTTGGCCACGAACAGGTTTTTCAGTTGCTCATGGAACGGACCCCGGAAGATCTGAAGCTAGCGTTGGCGTGCGCACTGGGCGACGAAGCGGCGTTTCAGGAATTTCTGTCAAAGCATCCGGGCGCGGCCATGACGCTATCAGAAGCGGACGCGCGAAAGCTGCCCGATGCCGCGCAAAACAACAACACCAATGCAGTTCGCCTAATGCTCGAGGCGGGTTGGCCGGTCGATACTCAGGGTGAGATGGGAGCGACGGCGCTGCATTGGGCTGGGTTCAACGGCAACGCGGAAATGACCCGCGAAATACTGCGATTCCACCCGGCGCTAGAGTTGAAATCACGGGAACACGACGGGACTGCGCTCGGCTGGGCCGTCTATGGGTCCGGCAACGGCTGGCATCGCGGTACCGGGGATTTCGTCGGGACAATTCAGGCGCTCCTCGAAGCTGGGGCGATTCTTCCGCCGCATGCGGAGGAACTGGAGCCCAGTGAAGGGGTTCTTGAGATGTTGCCATGAACCCGAACAAACGTCCCCTCTCTGTAACAATTCTCGGATGTGTTTATATCGGGGTCGGCTCAGTCGGCTTTGTCTACCACTTCCGCGAAATCCTGACCAGGCCGGCCTTTCACTATGAAGATCTCTTAGTCGAGCTCACCGAATTTGTTGCCATTGTCTGTGGAGCATTTATGCTTCGGGGCCACAACTGGGCGCGTTGGGTTGCGCTCGCATGGATTGCATTCCACGTGGCTCTGAGTGCCTTTCGTGCTTTCCCTGAATTTGCCATTCACGGGTTGTTCTGTGCCGCGATTGCCTGGATTCTTTTTTGGCCTGAGGCTGCGCGGTATTTTCGCCACGCTCGAATCGAACCGCCACAGGACGGTGGACGGCAGTGACAGGATGGGCCAGGCCATAAAGGGAAGGCACTCTCAGAACAGACCTTCTGGCACGGAGTGGAACAATGCAAGCAGCGCCTTCTATGTGGATGATCTCGCAATTCAAGTGGTCATGACGGTTTTATTATTTATTAATATTCCGATGCAGCCGTTCTGGACTGGCAACACTTGCCTAAAAATCGCGTTACGCCAGAGTTGCCCGTCGTTCGGGCGCCATCGCGGAGGTGCAAAGCCAACGGCATCTGCGAATAGCAGACTCCAACGACTTCGGGTCGTCCCTACAACACCTTCCACTCGCTCATGAATCTGCATTTCCCAGCCGGAATGAGGCCAAGGGAGTGAAATGATTCGTGTTGGCAAAAATCGGTGGAATTCGGGTCCGCAAAGGTGAAGAGATCGGACGCGCATGGGATTCCCTCCTACCAGGAGAGAGAAGGAGTTGGCCACGGACCAGACGGTGAGGTGTTCCAGGTCCGTAGTTGGCTCGCGGGATCGTTAGTTCTGGATCCCCATCTTGCGTTTGACTTCGGAAAACCTAGGATCGGAACGCAGCAGAGGGTCGCCAGGAAATATCCAAATCAGCCAAGTGGAGCGGACTTCAATGAGTTTGTCGATCCAGACGAAGCTGCGATCCTTGTCGCCCAGACTGACGTAGAGCATGGCGATATTGAAAGCGTCCGTGTGCCAGTGATCCTTCTCCCAGCGCGCGAGCGCCGCTTGCAAATCCTTCTGTAGAATCCCTTGTCTGCCAGACACTTCATAGGTCTTGCGAAAGTCCTCGATTTCCTTGGGGGTTGCACCAGAGGCTATTCGACCTTTCACCTCTTCCTCCAGCGCCTCCTTCTGAAAGCCCTTGGTTCGATAACAATTCGCGAGTCCAGTGTGCAACATTGCAAGGTGTGTCGCGTTTGGGATCAATTCCAGCGTCCGGTTAACTTCTTCGGCGGCTTCGTCGCAACGGTCGGCCGCCTCTAGCTGGGTTGCAAGCATGTTTCTAACCGGAATGGAAAGCGGATCGACTTCCACGGCCTTGCGGATTTCGGCAATCGCTTCGTCCGGCCGCCCCAGCGCACCCAGTAGAACCGAATACGCATGATGAGCGTTCGGGTAGTTTGGATTGAGGACATTGGCGTGCCTATATTCCACTTCCGCACCCGGAAAGTCCCATTCATACATCATCTTCACTACTCCAAGAGAGGTGTGGCCTTCCGCCGACTTATCATCCAGCTGCAGGGCTTTCAAGGCTGCTGCCTTGGAAAGTGGCATCGCGTCGCGTGGTGGCAGATGTCCCCACGCATATCCAAGGTAGAAATAGGTGTCTGCAAGGCCGGAGTATGCAGCCGCGTATTGCGGATCCCTGGCGATGGCCTGTTCGAAGTATTCCTTGGCTTTCTTCAAATCTCCTTCGGTTCGCTTGCTCCAGAAGAAGCGACCTCTGAGGTAGGCGTCGTGAGCTAGTGGATCGACGGGGCGGCCAATCGCCATGCGCGTGAGCGCGTCGGGTGCAAGCTTGAGGCGGATTTCATCTGCGATGTCGCGCGCCACTTCATCTTGCAAGGCCAACATATCCTTTACATCTCGCTCGTAGCTCCTCGCCCACAAATGCCGATCGCTCTGCGCTTCGATCAATTGGGCGGTTATGCGGACGCGGTCGCCGGAACGCACGACCGAGCCTTCGACAACGGCTTTCACATTAAGATCTCGTGCAATTTCCGGGAGGGGCTGCTTGGAGCCCTTGAACTGCATAACGGAGGTGCGTGAGGTGACTCGTAGACCGACGATCTGAGCGAGGTTGGTGGTCAGTTCGTCGGTCATGCCATCGGCGAAGTATTCTTCTTGTGGATCGCCTGAAAGGTTCGCCAGTGGCAGCACCGCGAGTGAGTCGATGCGCAGCGGACCTGTTTTGAACCGCAGGCGGTCGCGCCAGCCGCCGAAGTTGAATCCCACCAGGGCGCTCAACAGCAGCACCGCGGCAAGTCCCGCGGTTATCAACACGTACAAAGACCATCGCCTGGAAGATCCTGGCTCCACATCACGGGTTGCGTGGGCGGCGACTTCTTCTAAAGAGGCGATCAAGTCCCGGGCGGACTGATAGCGTTTTGGCGGCTCTTTTTCCAGACACTTCATGGAGATTTTTTCCAGCGATGCGGGAAGGCCGGCGCGAAAGCGTCCCGGAGGCTGGGGAACCACATGAAGGATGTCGTCAATCAAATGCGTAGACAGATCCTCGCGAAAAGGCCGCTTACCTGCGGCCATTTCGTATAGAACCATGCCGAGGGCGTAGAGATCCGTGCGGGCATCCACTTCGCGGCCGAGCGCCTGTTCCGGAGCCATGTACGGCAGGGTTCCTATCGGACCGTGCGTGTGCACAGGATCCTCAAGGAGGGTGGTTTCCCCGCTTCCACGAAGAAGGAGTTTGGCCAAACCAAAATCGAGTACCTTGGCCTGCCCGCGCTGCGAGACAAAAATATTTGCAGGTTTTACGTCTCGATGAACGATGCCCTTCGCGTGAGCTGCTTCCAGTGCATCAGCAACTTGTAATCCCAACTTTGTGATTTCAGGGGCCTGCAACATTTCCGCGGCAATTCGATGCTTCAGCGTTTGCCCTTCCAGCAATTCCATGACAATAAATTGGCGTCCTTGGTGTTCCCCGATATCGTGGATGGTGCAGATGTTCGGATGATTTAAGGCCGAAGCGGCGCGGGCCTCGCGCCTGAATCGTTCCACGGCCACTGGATCGGAATTTGCGACTTGCGGCAGGAATTTGAGGGCCACAAATCGCCCCAGGCGAGTGTCTTCCGCCTTGTACACGATGCCCATTCCGCCGCCGCCGAGTTTCTCAAAGATGAGATAGTGGGAAATGGTTTTGCCCACGATTCCCAGGCTGTCGATCGTGGCATGGTCGCGCTTTGGCTGAAGATCGGCTGGTGCCGTTGCAGCGTCCCCAAGTGCCGGCACTTCCAGGAAGTCCTGGGCTTTTTCTTGATGGGCGAGGAGCGACTCGACTTCGCGGCGTAGGCTCTCGTCTTCGGAACAGGACTTCTCGAGGAAGCTAGCCCGGTGGGTTTGCTCCAGCGCCGCCGCGGCATGGTATAGCTGCTCTATTCGTTGCCAGCGTTCAGCTTCCATTGCGACTCTCGGAATTGAGCTCCCGGAACAGCCACACTTTCGCGAGCCGCCAATCTCGCTGCACCGTTTCGGTGGAGACTTTCAGCACCTCAGCTGTTTCTTCGACAGTTAGACCACCAAAGAAGCGTAGTTCCACCACTTGACTCTTTCTCTGGTCAAAGACGGCCAGCTGGTTCATCGCGTCGTCCAGCGCCAGCACGTCAGAAGGTGCCCCCTCAGGCAGGAAAAGGGTTTCATCGAAAGGGAGCTCCGGCAAATTGCCGCCGCGCTTCAACGAACGTCGGGAGCGCGCGGAATCGGTGAGTATGCGGCGCATGAGTTTCGAGCAAACGGCAAAGAAGTGCGCACGATTTTGCCAGCTAACCCCCGGGAAATCGACCAGCCGCAGGTACACCTCATTTACAAGGGCGGTGGTCTGCAGGATGTGGCCTGAATTTTCCCGGCCCATATAGCGGCGCGCGGCGCGGTGCAATTCTTGATAGACCAACGGCATCAACTGCTCAAGTGCTTCCGCACGACCATCGCACCAGGCTTCGAGGAGTTGGGTTACTTCGTGAGAAGACGACGTAGACATACAACCCACTGTGCTCCGCCAGGGTCAGCCACAAGTGCGGCAAAACTACCACAGCTGGCCCTGGTTTGCCATAGGCCGGACTTGGCAAATCGCCGAATTGTCGTCGTGGAATTACGGTTTTGGTCCCTCCTTTTCGCTATAGGAAAGCAGGGGAAGCACTCACTTTCCCGTCGGCGGAGGCGGTTATCCGTCGAAATAGACATCCTAAGGAGAGCTCGTATGACTCTGCGAAGAGTAACTAGTATCGTATTCGGTCTATCTTCGGCGCTTTTGTTGCTAGCGTTTGCTTCGGCAAGTGGGAACCCCAAATCCAGTGCAGCGGCCGGCCGGCCTGATGACGTGGACCGTCGCTGCGTACCGGTGGGCGGAATGCTCATGACCAACTTCGGCGCAATCGACCAGAACACCACGATGGGACCAGCAACCGGGGACTTGAGCGGTGCGGTAAGCGGAAGCATCTTGGGTGCACCTCAGCCTGCGTCGGGCAACACCGTGGTGTTTCATGTTCAACATCACTGGGTGACGGCATCAGGCGATACGCTCTTCTTCGATCCGGCGACGGCTACCACTGTTCCGCTCTCGCAGACCCTTTTTGCGATCGTCACGTATCCCGTGCATCTGACTGGCGGCACAGGCAGGTTCGCCGGAGCAACAGGCGATATTAACGCCATGGGTGAAGTCGATTTGAGCGCCGGGACGGTATTCCGCTACAGCGGGCAAGTCTGCTTCGCGAAATCTAGCCCTCAGTGATCCGTTCCCTTCAAACTAAATGCGCTGTTCCGAAGCACGGAGATTGTACGAATCTGAAAAGGACATGGGGCGGCAGGTCATGAATTGCAAGTTGGCCTGCCGTCCTGGCCGTCCTGCACGGCGCGCATGCGGAAGCGTGCAGCGAAACCATTTCTTCTTCGCGCAGTCTAGAATCGTTCCGTGCCAACTGATATTCCGCTGCCACAAGTCATTTGTCGGGACCTTCGCAGGAGCAGTTGCCATGCTAAGCCAGGCGGTTTAATTCGATCAGCCGCGAAAAAAGGGATAGCCTTTGCCAATGCTGCGCCAACTCCCGGATGTCGGAAAACCCGAAGTAACTCGGTTCCTTCCGGTTGGCCCGTGACTGGGGCACAATCACCAAGGTGGCAGAAACAACGCCAGGTCGGGTCTTGCCGAACATCCGTGGCAAGGTAAGCTTGCAACGAAAGGGTCGCCATCACCATCCATCACCATGACTAAAGATGACATTCAGCTGCTCTACGAATACGACCGCTGGGCGAACAACAGGGTTTTCGAAGCGGTCTCCACTCTCAGCGCTGAGGAATTCACACGTGATCTGGGTGGCAGCCTCCGTTCTGTGCGAGACACGCTCGTGCACCTCATCGGCGGAGAGTGGGGTTGGCTCACGTATTGGAAAGAGCCGTCCCCTAGCTCCATCTTTGTGAAAGACTTGTGGACGCGACACGACACCCTATTCACTGAGAATGCGTTTCCTGACGTCGCCGCGGTGCAGTTAAAGTGGGCCGAAGTAGAGAGAGACCAAGTCGAGTTTGTGAATCGCGTAACAAATGAATCGTTGGCAAGGATGCTTCCTCTTCGCGCCATACAAATCAGTTTGGCGCACCTGATGCAACATCTAGCGAACCATTCCACTTACCATCGGGGTCAAGTCGCGCTAATGATGCGGCAGCTTGCCGCCGAGCCGCTCGCCACGGACTTCCACGTGTTTTTAGTGGAGCGCCGCCGCGAGACAAACGACCCACAATCGTCTACTTAAAAAAGATTTGATTCCGCTGAAAAAGCTACAGATGGCATCTCCCACCGTACCGTGACCGCGCTGGGCATTTCGATTGGGGCCGGCACGAGATAACTCCAGATGAATCGGCAATCCTGGTGCGGTCAGATCGATTGGAATAACTTCCGCATGCCCCGTCACACGCTCATAATCCTCTGCAAGGGCCAATAGAGTCTGCCCTCACTCAGGGGACTCCGGGCGATAACCAGTACCGATTGCCGTTATGGCCGGGGTGCAACTTCCTCGATGTCCGGGAAGGTTCTAGGCTGTGACCTGTTGCTCTCAATCGCTCACGGCCGAGCTTCGTAAACCGGCCGCGTGCGCTATTTGGGAGGCACGTGCCGCAGCGATGGTCTTCAGACGAGTTGCCGGGAGGGGAAGTCGGGGTTTTGGGCAGATGGTCAACCCGGAGCGCTATCCAGAAACGGCGTTCGACTGTGACCTGTAAAGCTGTTGATAAAAGATTATCTGAGAAGTTTTCGTTGTGTGGTGAAACGTTTTGAATCCCACGCCGTATATCAGGCTAAACCTCACAAGCGAGGGCACATGAGTTCCACAAAGAACCCCGGCAGATTCGCAGGCTTGCTGTATCTATTCACGTCAATAATTGGCGTCTTTGCTATGGCCTATGTTCCCGGCAAGCTGATCGTACACGGAAACGCAGCGGCGACGGCCAACAACATCTCGGCCTCCGAGACCCTCTTTCGCCTCGGCATTGCGGGCGAACTCGTCAGCCAGGCCGGATTTATTTTCGTGGCTCTGGCTTTGTACGACCTGCTCAAGGGGGTCAACCGACGGCAAGCCCAGCTCATGGTGACTTTGATTGTGGTTTCGATCCCGATAGCGTTTCTGAACGAGCTGAACTCAATTGCTGCCCTCGTCCTCGTGCGCGGGCCTGATTTCCTATCTATATTCGAAAAGCCTCAGCGGGATGCTCTGGCTATGCTGTTCCTCAATCTGCATCATCACGGATTTGTTGTCGCCGAAATATTTTGGGGTCTTTGGCTCTTTCCGCTCGCGCTACTGGTGTACAGGTCACAATTCCTGCCGCGGTTCCTGGCCGTTTGGCTCGCCATCGCCGGCTTCGCCTGGGTGATCCTGAGCCTTACGGGCGTGCTGTTGCCTCAATATCAGGACAAGGTGTTTACCTACTCCCAGCCCGCCTCCTTAGGGGAGGTGGTGTTCATGCTGTGGCTCGTCATCAAGGGCGCCAAGCCGCCAGCGCTGGACGCCGCAGCCTTATCGTCGGCGGTTGGTTAGCAACCCGGAGGTAATGGAGCGATTCAGGTGTGTTTGGCATTACTTCCGGCTTCTCCGTCATGCGCCAGGCAGGAAATTCTTGTACGACAGAGCACTACCCCGCGCGATTGATCCATATCATTGAAGCGAACGTGCTTTTCCTTCATTCGGGACGAGGGCAAATCGGGCGGCAATAGATTTGCCCGCAAGCGATGGTGACAAGACCTTCCCTTCCAATCGAGGATCGCGAGAGAAGTGAGGCTGAGCGCAACTCACCAATCCAGCTCCATTGCTTGCAAGCCTAACCACGCTGGACTGTTGCCGTCAGTCAGAACTGAAGGACATCGTTGGCCGCCGCCTTTGCAATCGCTTGCGCTTTGTCGGATCGTGTAATTTGATGACAAGAAAGACCCTGGCCGTTGTGGCCGTGACCCAGGCTACTAGATCCCTGGTAGTAGCAACCTCAGGGCTGAACATCCCTTTGGGCAGCAGCCGCAAAAAAAACCTTGAGGGATGTAGAGAACCCCGGATTTGATCCGACTATTTCATGAAAACGCACCAAGCCGGTGCCAGAATCGAAAGGACGAGAAAAGCCATGAAATACATTCTGATGATGAACGGCACGAAGGCCAGTTTTGCTGAATACGCCAAATGGTCGAAGAAGGATATGGAGGCGAACGTTGCTTTCATGCGCGCTTTCAGCAAGCAGCTCAAGGACGAAGGCGTATACGTTGCCACCGAAGGTCTGGGCTGGCCCGACCAAGCCAAGCTCGTTCGCGCGGGCCAGGACGGCACGCCGATTACGGACGGAGTCTTTCCGGAATCTAAAGAGTTTCTCGCCGGATATTGGATCGTTGACGTGGAGAGCTCGGAGCAGGCGTATGAGATCGCCGCGCGGGCTTCGGCAGCGCCCGGCCCCGGCGGTGTCCCAGGCAATATGCCCATCGAGGTGCGCCAGGTGCTGGGTAGCCATTCTGATTTGGGACTCTGAGATTCTGGACAGGTAGCCTCCGGTGACTGCACAGCCTTCAGACCCTCCGATCGAGCACCTGTTGCGCGAGCTGACGCCGCAGGTGCTCGGCATCGTTGTCCGAAGATTCCGCGACTTCGCTGCCGCCGAGGATGCCGTTCAGGAGGCATCGCTCGCTGCAGCGATGCAGTGGCCTCGCGATGGCCTGCCGGAAAATCCGCGCGCGTGGTTGACGCGAGTCGCTTTCCGTCGTATGACCGACCACATTCGGAGTGAAGCAGCCCGCCGTCGTCGCGAAAGTGAAGCAGCGCTCGAGATGGACCAACTCGCGCCTTCGGTCGACGCGGCTGGCGAATCGGATCAGGACGACACGCTCATCCTGCTGTTCATGTGCTGCCATACTGCATTGACTCCGGCTTCGGCGATTGCGCTGACGTTGCGTGCCGTGGGTGGCTTGACCACAGCGGAGATCGCCCACGCTTTTCTTGTTCCTGAACCAACCATGGCTCAGCGGATCAGCCGGGCCAAGCAAAGCATTAAGGACTCCAGTATTCCATTCCAACTGCCGACTGCTGAGGAGCGAGCGCAGCGCTTGCGCGCAGTTCTACACGTGCTGTACCTCATTTTCAGCGAGGGCTACACGAGCAGCATCGGGCCCCAACTGCGCCGAGCCGATCTGTCGCATCAAGCGATGCGCCTGACTCTGCTCCTCCACCATCTGCAACCGGACGACACGGAGGTCGCTGGATTGCTCGCGCTCATGTTGCTGACTGACGCTCGCCGTCTTGCGCGAACGGGCGCCGAGGGCGAGTTGATCCCGCTCGCGCAGCAAGACAGGGCGCTCTGGGATCGCCAACAGATCGCCGAGGGAGTCGCGCTGCTGTCGGCCACGTTACCTAAAGGCGCCGTCGGCCCATACCAATTGCAAGCCGCCGTTGCCGCCATTCACGACGAGGCCACCCGACCGGAGGACACGGATTGGCCGCAGATTCTGGCGCTTTACGATCTGCTAAACCGCATGTCAGACAACCCCATGGTCGCGTTGAATCGCGCCGTCGCGGCAGCGATGGTGCATGGCGCGACGAAGGGGTTGGAGCTGCTGGATGCGCTCAAAGACGATGCGCGCGTCGCGGAACATCACCGCCTGGACGCGGTTCGGGCGCATTTGGTCGAACTCGCGGGGGATCGCGAGGGCGCCGTCAGGCACTACCGGGCGGCGGCAGGCAAGACAGCCAGCCTCCCGGAGCGCAATTACCTTCTCGCGCAGGCGGCGCGACTCTCGAGCGAACTGCCACTAACGAACGAACAGGAATGAAACTAAACCGCCCTATCTGCCATGGCTCCCGCCGCGCATCTTCGCGCGGGAGCCGCACGATCTGTCAACGCTGGGCGACGATGCGGGAGCTCGGCCTCTGTTCGAATCCGGACACCCCGATCTCGCTTACGGGCACCTTCGATACAAAATCGGACAGCCTCAAAAACAACCAGCCGTGATCGGCGTCCCTTGGGCAGGTTACGAGTGGACGCTGAAGTGCTGAGGGGAATCTTAGATGATCCGCGAGGCGCCCGGCCGACGTAACAGCGACGCCCGCTGATCGGCGGTGTTTTCAATTGTCACATCCGGATCGCCGGGCCAGCAGCGGCGCGCTCCGATTCGAATGACGGGACCGCATGGACTGCGACTGGGTACTCATATGAGCAGACGCTTCTCTTCGGTGATGAATATGGCACGCGCGCCTCTATTCGCGCTCCTTGCCGTTCCACTTGGGGCCCAAACTGCTGATCGACTCGTAGGGAAGAACGTATCGATCGCGCAGACGAACTATGAAGGCCGGAGTGCGATCCAGGTTATAGCTAAGCCCGAGGCCGCAAACGCCACGTCGTATGCCTTGGTCAAGGACGTGTCTTTTCGTGACGGCGTGATCGAAGTCGATTTGGCCGGCCAGCCTGCCGCCGGTGCGTTTGCCGGGGCACGGGGATTTATTGGGATCGCTTTTCGGCTTCAGGGTGACGGACGCTACGAGTACATTTATCTCAGACCCACGAACGGTCGAGCCGACGATCAAATCAGGCGGAATCACTCCACCCAATACAGTTCGAATCCGGATTTCGACTTCGTCCGATCGCGGCAGGAGGCTCCCGAAAAGTATGAGTCGTACGTCGATCTGCAGCCCGGTGTCTGGACCAAGTACAAGATCGAAGTAGAAAGCCGCAAAGCGCGGCTCTACGTGCACGGAGCGGAGCAGCCCTGCCTGATCGTCAATGATCTCAAGCTCGATCCGCGGGACGGAGGAGTCGCATTGTGGGTCGGACCTGGCACGGAGGGCTACTTTTCCAATCTGAAGGTTACGGCCAAGTAACCGCGATGTGTTTTACCCACCGCGACCGTCACCGATGGAGTGATCCGGGAGTCGCAAGCCAAAGGTCTAGCTTTCAATTGCTGTGCAAGCTGAGGTCGCTGGGCACAGGTGCAGAAGACCGGCGAGCCAAGCAGTCCTGCAGAATCAAATCCAGCTCGCGGGGTTTAATGGGTTTCGTGAGATAGCCGTCCATTCCGGCGGCGATACACCTTTCCCGGTCGCCTTGCATCGCATGGGCGGTCAGGGCAATGACTCTCTGGTGGAATTGCCCACCTTTTTCATTTTGTCGGAGCGCCGTAGTTGCCTCCAGTCCATCCATGTCTGGCATTTGCACGTCCATGAGCACCAAATCGAAGCTGTCCCTTTTGAGCGCCTCCAAAGCTTCGAGCCCGTTGCCGGCGACAATGACTCGGTGCCCCCTTTTCTCCAACAAACGAACTGCCAATCTCTGGTTAACTGCGTTGTCTTCCGCCAAGAGAATTTTTAGACAAACTGCAGGTTCGCGGGCATCCTGCAGGGAATACCTGGTAATCAGAGGGATGGTACCTCCCTGCTCGCTTGCGCCAAGCGCGAGGGCCAGGGCTTGACGCAATTCGGATTGCCGGACGGGCTTCAACAAGTAAGCGGCTATGCCCAACTCATGGCATCGAGCGGCATCCCCACGTTGGCCCGCAGACGTCAGCATCATGATTGCGGCGGCAGGCGATCCTGCCAGCTGGCGGATCTTTTTGATCAGCTCGAAGCCGTCCATCTTGGGCATATGCATGTCCGTCAGGACCAGACCATAAAGCTTTGCGTCCACGCGAGCTCTGGAGAGTTCCGTCAGCGCCTCTTCGCCGTTCTCAACAGCGGTCGGCTTCATCTCCCAGTGGTCCAGCATCCCCACCAGCATTCGTCGATTTGTACTGTTGTCGTCCACCACCAGGACCCTGACACCCCGCAGGATCTCTCGAGGGGCGTCCATCCCCAGCTTGACGTCTTGCAGTTTTCCGCTCGCCAACTGCACTGTGAAATGAAACACACTCCCTCCACCGTCCCGGCCTTCGACCCACAATCGCCCGCCCATCATCTGCACGAGCCGCGCGGAAATCGTCAACCCCAAGCCGGTTCCCCCATATTTCCGCGTCGTCGATGTGTCTGCTTGGCTAAAAGCATCAAATATCGACTTCCTTTTCTCTTCCGGAACTCCGATGCCAGTGTCCGCCACCGTAAATTGCAGAATATAGTCCGACCCGCGCCGTGACTCGACTTGCACCTTGATCGCTATCTCGCCCTTCTCTGTAAACTTGATGGCGTTGCCCACCAGGTTGACAACCACTTGCCGCAATCGGCTGGAATCCCCGCGCACCACTTCCGGAACCTCACGACTCACTTCACACAACAGCTCCAACCCCTTTTCGTCCGAACGGATCGCTAGCGTCTTTATCGTGAGTTCTAGGCACTCGCGCAAGTTGAAATCGATTGCCTCCAGATCAATTTTCCCGGCCTCGATCTTGGAGAAATCAAGAATGTCGTTGATCACGGTAAGCAGCAAGTCTGACGACATCTTTACGGTTTCTAGATATTCCCTTTGTTCGGCGTCAAGATGAGTTCCCAGCACCAGGTCAGTCATGCCGATAACCCCGTTGAGGGGGGTACGGATTTCGTGGCTCATATTGGCAACGAATTCGCTCTTGGCAAGGCTGGCCTTTTCTGCCGCATTTTTTGCTTCGCGCATTTCTGATTCCGCCCGTTTGCGTTCCGCGACTTCCGCCTCCAGTTCGTGCGTCCGTTCCAGGACGCGCCGTTCGAGCAAGGCGCCGGCCTCGCTCAACTCCAAATCGCGTTTCTCGATTTCCCCAAGCATGACATTGAAATCTTCGCTAAGCTGCCCAATCTCGCCGCCAACCAATTGAGGGGCTCGGAGCGAATAGTCCTTGTTGGATGCCACTCGCCGTGAGATCAGGGCAAGATCCTGAATGGGTTGAGCGATTCTTTGTCGGAGCTTGGCGGCGAGGAAATACACAACGAGAAGGCAGCCTACTGCAATGCATATGGAAATCAGTGTAAAGCGTCGCCTGCGAGCCTGCAGGTCGCTGAGGTCGTCTTCGAGAAGAAGCGATCCTACCGGATTTCCATTGAGATAAATCGTCTCGGTATACGATAGTGAATTCGCGGCCCATCGAACACCAAACGAAGGTACTCCTGGCGGCGTGTAGCCGCCTGTCAGGTCCCGCCGGACATACCAGGAAAATACTCGGTCGTTCAATTGATAAAGTACAGCCGCGCGGATTCCAGGGCGCACACGCATGGCCTCAAGGACCTGATCAGCGGTGCCGTGATCGTCAAAGGCCAACGCGGAATTTGCATTAGCGCAGAGGAGGTCCGCTGTCGATTTGAGGTCACTTACCTTTTTGTCTCGGGATGAGCGCAAATCGTACGACAGAAACAACGCGCAAAAGAGAGTCAGGCCGACACCGGTCGTCAGCATGGAAAACGTCAGCAGACTTCTCTGTAACGACGGTTTTTGTAAGATTCGCGTGGGCACAATTTCCCCGGGCATTGGCGCGTTCGCTTTCCCGTCGCTTGGCAGCCAAGGTCAACGAAAGAAATCTGGTTGTTCAAACGAATAGGAGCTATTTTGGCAAACTAACCCATATCTTCCCTGCATGCGCCGTACCGAAGAACGCCCATGGATTGATAAACAATAACAGGTTTAAAGTCCGTATCTTGGCCACCTAAATCACGGAAACGCGCCACTGGTTGGGTCAAAAGGAGACATCATGCCAATCTGGTACATCTGTCAAACGACAACGCCAAGCTGACGGAGTGTCCCTTTGAAACCGAAGACGGGCGCAATGGCACGGCCATCGACACTTTGTAGTCAGTCCACCCGTGCAAGCGCGGCAAGCAGAACTCATCCGATGGTGGAACCGGACAGGAACAGTTTTTACCCGTCAATCGCCGGCTAAGAAGGACTTCGCGTGGGCTAGTTCCGGCCGATCCGAGTCCGTCCCGCCACTGCAGTTTGCGAGTAGTCGGGCAAAATAGGCGGTTGACTTTTCGGCATCTTGGGCGCTCCGCCTCTATACTCTGAGCGCCCACCTGGAAAATCCGGGCGAAGAGGAGTCGCACGATGATCCCAGCGCAGAGAACCTTGGCCGCTGCTCTGTTTATTGCTGCCAACGCTGTATGCGAAAGCACACAGGCGCAAATTGCTTTAGAAAAAGGCACTGGACAAGAATCCACTGGCAAGCACCATGTACTGCTCGCGAATAAAGACACCGCCCAATGGGGCTGGCTCGATCCCACGGAGAAACCCAAGGTCGTCGTTGATTCCGGAGACACTGTCTCCATTGAGACGCTGCGCCACTCGATGGACCAGATCAAACCGGGCGTTTCCATCGAGGAAATCGTCAAGCTTCGTCTCGCGAATCCCGGCGGCGGGCCCCATTCGGTGACCGGGCCGATCTACGTGAACGGAGCGGAGCCGGGCGACACGCTGGAAATCCGCATCGAGAAAATAGTCATGAAGGAGTCCGGCTTCAATTTCAATCTCCCCGGCAAGCAGTTTCCCACGGTCGGTTTGCTGGCCTCCGAGTTTCCCGAAGGCCATGTTCAGTATTTCAAGCTCGACACAGAAGCCATGACAACGGAATTTAAGCCTGGGATCATCCTCCAATTGAAACCATTCCCCGGCACCATCGCTGTCGGGCCCGACCCCAACGAGCCCAAAGAGAAAGCCGGGCCTCCGATCCACGACGCCAAAGGCCGCACCAGCACGCTGCGACCGTGGAAGAACGGGTCCAACATGGATGTGAACGAATTGCAAGTGGGCTCGACGCTGTATTTCCAGGTGTTTCAGAAAGGCGGGTTGATCTGGACGGGGGATTCCCACTGCTTGCAGGGGAACGGCGAAGTGAACCTGACCGCCCTGGAGTGTTCCTATCGGGAGATTGAAATCCAACCCATCGTGCGCAAGGATCTGCACATCGATTGGCCGCGCGCGGAAACTCCCACGCATTGGATCTTCATGGGATTCGACGAAGACTTGAACGAAGCCATGAAGATTGCCGTGCGCGAAGCAGTGAATTTCCTGGCGGGACAGAAGACGGTGCCAATGTCGCGCGAAGAAGCCTATTCACTCACTTCGATCGTCGGCGATTGCCGCGTCTCCCAGGTAGTGGATATCCGCAAGGGCGTGCACTGCATGATTCCCAAGTCGATTTTCACAAAGAAGTGACAGGTTCTCACCTAATCGCCAGCGAGGAGATTAGGCTCGGTCTCTGTCTCGATACGGCGAATTAGCTTCGCTTGAACTTGTTGAGCCGGGCAACGTTCCCCCGAACGAGACTTGTCATGCGTTGGCGCCGAAGGCCACTACCTTCCATCTTCATTCTGCTCGATAAAACCGGTCACCAACCGGCTGAACTCCGCGGGCTTTTCGAGATACATCATGTGCCCCACGTCCTTGACTACCACACGGCGGGCCCTCGGTATTCCAGCTTCGATCGCGCCTGCATGTCCATGAACGTCCGGGATATCGGCATCTCCTACGAGCACTTGCGTGGGTATCGGAATCTCGCGCAGTCTGGGCAAAGCGGGCTTTTCCGGGAGTTCAAAGTAGGCACGCGTCAAATCTTGCGGATTCGCGGAGAGCAAATCGACCATGCGTTTCTTGGCGGCGTCATTGCCTGGCGCGATTAGGTATTTGTCTTGGGAGGCTTGTGAGATAGCACCCTGCACATCCCCTTTTTCCAGAGGCTTGCCCAAAACATTGCCACGATCCAGGAAATGCTGCGAATAGGGCATGCCGCCCACCACGGCACCCACGGAGCACAAGCTGCTGCACGATCTCAGGATAATCAAGAGCGAACTGAATCGATATTTCGAGAAAAGTGGCCGTGGTGAACGAGACGTTTGTGTCCACCTACTTGCGCGGCGAAAATCCGATGGGGCATAGAGTCAAGCTGGCGGTGCTCGAGACCCTTGCGGACCCGGTACGCGAACCGTGGTTTGAAATTGTAGGCGTGGTGGCTGATGTGACAAACAACGGTCTCGAGGCTTCGGTTCCCGGAAGTGTGGGTGCCGTACACCGTCACAGGTTCGGGAGAGCAGGTTCTGTTGGTGCGCTCGGAACAAGAACCGATGGCGCTAATGAATGACGTGCGTCAAGCGGTGTGGGCGACCGATGCCGGTGTCGCGCTGGCCTTTCCGGGCGCGCTCGAGGATCGCATCAGCCAATCGTTATATGCAGGCCCTCGCTTTGGCTTTCTCCTGATGACGATTTTCGGATGCCTGGGGCTGATTCTTGTCACCGTGGGCGTTTATAGCGTGCTGGCATACGCGACAGCGCAGAAGACACATGAAATCGGAATCCGCGTGGCGCTCGGTGCGGAACGCGCGGATGTGCTTCGATTGGTGATCAGGGCGGGCTTGCGGCTGGTGACGGCGGGAGTCGCAATTGGATTGAGCGTGAGCCTGCTGCTGGGGCGCGCAATCGAGGCGGAGTTATGGCCCGGTATTAAACCTTACGATCCGGGGACCTTGGCGGGAACGACGCTGCTGTTGATGGGAACCGGTGCGTTGGCCTGCTGGATTCCGGCGAAAAGAGCAGCGCGAGTGGATCCCATGGTGGCCCTCCGTTATGAGTAGGAAAGCAGATTGGCGGATAGGGCGCTTCGAGCCGGGACGCAGTTCAACAAACAATCCGCACGGTCGCCATTCGCTAAGGAAGGTTCAATAAGAGTTTATGAGATGAAGGGCTGCAAGTCTTCCGTGCAACGGCTATTCGTATCTCAGCGCCACTATTGGATCGATGTGCATTGCTCGGCGTGCCGGGATGTAGCAAGCGGCGAGCACGATGAGGGTCAGCAGAATCGCGACGCTGGCAAACGTCAAGGGATCGCTTGCGCTCACACCGAACAGGATGCTGGCCATGAATCGAGTCAGCACGAGCGCGGAAAACACGCCAATAGTGACGCCAAAGAGCGCCAAGCGAGCGCCTTGACCCAGGACGAGCCGCAAAATGTCCTTCGGTTCCGCGCCAAGCGCCATGCGCGTGCCAATTTCATGAGTTCGCTGCGCCACAGAAAACGCCGTGACGCCGTAAATACCCACAGCGGCAAGTACGAGCGCTAAGGCCGCGAATCCTGCGAGGAGCAGCGTACTCACTCGCCGCAACGCAACGGATTGTACTGCGAGTGTGTTCATCGGTAGGGCTTGGAAGATGGGCTGGTCTTTATCCACTTCCCACACCTCTTGTTCCGCAGATTTGAGGAGCGCGGCGGGATCGCCGGTGGTCCGAATTGCAAACGCTACAAGCCCCACCGGAAGCTGCGCGTATGGACGGTAAAGAGTTGGGAGGTCCGGACGTTCGAGTCCAAACGCCTTGACGTTGCCCACTTCGCCGACCACTTCCCACCATTCGGGCTTTTCTGGAGTTCCTAAATTCAACCGTTTTCCGACGGGGCTAGCTCCTTCTAGATACCGCCGCGCAAGAGTTTCGTCGACGATGGCCACACGCCGACTGCCGTCGCCGTCTGCGTCGCTGAAGTCGCGTCCGCGGAGGAGCGGAATGCGCATAGTGGAGAAATAACCGGGCGTGACAAATCGATTATCGGCGTTGGCTGTCTCGCCCGGTTTTGGTAGCGGCTGCCCTTCCACGAGAAGATTTGTTTCTCCCCAAAAGCCGGTGAGTGGGAGAGTACTTGCAGCGCCGGCGGACTGCACACCAGGCAATGATTTCATCCGCTGCAGAACGTCTCGCACGAAGGCGCGCAGTTTGTCGGGCTGGTTCTTCGGGTAGCGGTTCGCCGCCAGGAAAACTTCCAACCCGAGCACGCGGTCAGGCCGGAAGCCGAGGTTGCCGCGAGCGACGCGCTCGAAACTCTCGATAAGCAATCCCGCTCCCGCGAGCAATACGAGCGATAAGGCAATCTCCGCGACAACGAGGACGCTGCGAAGCCCAGCGGAGCGCGAACCTGGAGTCGCGCCGCGGCCCGATTCCTTGAGAACGTCAGCTGCATTGGCGCGAGCAGACTGCATGGCGGGCACGACGCCGAAAAGCAGTCCGGTGAGAATCGTGACAGCGAGGGCAAAGGAAAGGACCGGCACATTTATGGGAATATTTTCGACGTGAGGAATGCTTAGATTCGCAATGTCGTTCGGAAAAATCGAGACCAGAAACCTCGTACACCACCAAGCCGCCGCAATCCCGAGCGCCCCGCCTGCCAGGCCGAGTAGAAGGCTTTCTGTAAGAAATTTTCGCAGCAAGCGTCCGCGGCTGGCACCCAGCGCGGCACAAGCGGCGATCTCCTTGTGACGCGAGGTGGCCCGTGCAAGCAACAAGCTCGCGACATTGGCGCACGCGATCAGCAGCACAAAACCAACCGCCCCCAACAGCACGTACAACGGCGTTTGAATGTCGCCGGCCAATTGCCTGCGGAGCGGCGTGATGGTGACACCATTCCCCGCGTCCGTGGTGGGTTGTTCCGCACCGATCTGGAGTGCGAGGGTCGTCATTTGGGCCTGGGCTTGAGCAACTGAAACTCCCGGCTTGAGGCGGCCCATCACGCGGACGTAGTGGTGATGGTAGTCGCTCGCCGCGGAATCAGGCAGCGCAATCGGCATCCAAAGTTGCACGCCCGGTGGGTAGTCAAAACCCCGGGGCATTATGCCGATCACACTGTAAGGCTCACCATCAAGCGTGATGGGTTTTCCGAGTATTGCTGGGTCGGCCTGGAATGTGCTGCGCCAGAGCTTATCGCTCAATACCACTACTTTGGGTGCGCCCGGACGGTCTTCCTCAGCAGCGAAGGTGCGACCGAGTTCCGGTGCCACTCCGAGTATCGAAAAATAGTTCGCAGAGAAGTCGTAGCCGATGAGGAATTGAGGATTTCCAGTTCCGGTGAGTGTCACTTCGTTGTCGTACGATGCCGCGATATCCTGAAACGAAGAGTCCTTCTGCTTCCATTCGAAGTAGTCGCCAGGAGACACCGGAGATTCGTCGGATCCACGGTGGGCATTCGTGCCCCAGATCATTGCGAGACGGCCGGGATCTTTATACGGCAGATCTCCGAGCAAAACCGCATTCACGACGGAGAATATAGATGTGCTCGCGCCGATTCCGAGCGCGAGCGTGAGCACGGCGACGGCGGTGAAGCCGGCGGATTTACGCAACATGCGTATACCGAAGCGAGTGTCTTGCAGCAGTTGCTCTAACCAGACGAAATTCCACATCGCCCGCGTCTCTTCCTTCACCAGCGTCACGTTACCGAACTTTCGCATAGCCGCGAAGCGCGCTTCCTGCGGCGACATACCACGCTCGATGTTGTCCTGTGTTTCTCTCTCGATGTGATCGCGAATGTCCTGGTCGAGTTCCTCCAGCAAGCGTTTACGCAGCCTCATTGTTGGCCCTCCTGTTCCTTAGGCCGCAGATACGCGCGAATCGCTCCCGCAAGCTTGCCCCGCTTGTGGGTTTCAACCGCCATCTGCCGCCGCCCCCTTCGCCGTCAACCGGTAAAACTTGGCCCGGCGATTGTTCTCCGAGGTTCCTTCCTCGACCGAAATCCATCTCCGCTTGATGAGCCAGTGCAGTGCCGGGTATAGCGAGCCCTGCTCGACCTGCACATCGTCGGAGTTGAATTTCGATAGCCTTGGTGATGGCGTGGCCGTGCTCCGACCCCAGCACCCGCATGCGGAGAATCAGCAAGTCCAGCGTGCCCTGCCGCAGCCCACTCCGTTCGTGCTGTTCTTTAGTAGACATTCTAGGTGACGATACGGCCCTTCCAGTAGAATGTCAAGGCGAGGAAGTCAAAAATAACTCTAGGATTGTGGGCTTTACTGGCCGATCGTGATGCCCGCGCAGGCTTAACCCAGACCTTCTGGCGCTTCCAGATCATGAGCAGAGTTGGCTTCACACAAGAAGAGATAGTACAAATCGTGGACGCCGCGACCGGGCATTACGAGGGACTCTTTCACCTTACTGGTTACACGGGGCTTCGCTGGTGAACGTGTTGGTTTGCGCGTTGAAGACCTGAAGCTAGACCGCGGAATAATTGAAGTCGCCGCATTGTCGGGAACAGCATCGAAGGTGAAACGAGGACCAAGAGCGGGAAGCGGAACGTCTTCATTGATTCCGCTACCATTCGAATCGCTCCGCGACTTGCTTGGTGGCCGCCAATCCGGCAGGCTCTTTCAGTGAAGAGGGTCACCCCGCCAGAAAACTGTGACATTTGAAAACGAGTTTTCACACCGCTCTTTGACATCCTCCTCGCCATTAATGGCGAAGATTCCTACGGCAGAGCCATGACAGCTTCGCATGATCGCTTCGGCGGGTTCCTGCTTCATCGATCAGCCTTACCGCGCCGCATCTCCATAGGCTTCACATCGGGCCTGGCCCGGCCCTAGCCTATCGCTTAGGTCCATGTTTCAGGACGCCGGAGAATTATGACCAAACCACAAGAAAGGCGGCCTCATATCCCAAGGACTGAAGTGCCGGGCTTTACGGCCCAGTTCCGGTAAAAAACTCGGAATCAAACCCCGCGGAATGCACGCTTTCAGACATGGTGGAGTCAGCCACACGCAAACGAGCATGATGCCCGGTGACTTCGTGAAAAATCAGACTGGTCATTCTGATTTGCGAATCACCAGCAGCTAACAAGCACTTGGAACACCGACAGAAGCGAGAAATGGTCGAGAAATTGCCGGCTTGTACACAAAGCGCGGATTTGTACACAGTTGCGAATCATACTAAGGCATCGTAGACTGAATAAGTTGTGAGCCGTTGCCACGCGGTTTTGTAAGGGCCTGTAGCTCAGGTGGCTAGAGCGCGCCCCTGATAAGGGCGAGGTCGGTGGTTCAAGTCCACCCAGGCCCACCATTAGTTTCAATGGTTTACCGAGTGTCGTCCCGAAGACCTCGTTCCACAATCCATTCCACATCTCATTGCACCTTGTTCGTGGTCAC
>Ga0210395_10000359_pt1 | contig 35807 bp, 49 predicted proteins | sample IncBWH4OmetaG_FD_150861 | JGI IMG/M metagenome (GOLD analysis project Ga0210395, IMG submission 150861) | Forest soil microbial communities from Barre Woods Harvard Forest LTER site, Petersham, Massachusetts, United States - Inc-BW-H-4-O ... | reverse complement strand
TTGTAAATGGGCAGACATTTACAAATGATGATATACAGGTATTTAGGAAACTTATAGTATGTGGATCATTGCCTGATAGTAGTACTAAAAGAATTCCACATTATATTGACTTTGGTAATTCATATTCTTTTACTAAAATTTATGGTTGTGCTACGAATCCAATTGATCTATTTGGAATTCCTTTACCTTATGCTAGTGCTACATCAGTTAAGAATATAGAATTATATGTAGATCAGAATGATGTAGTAATTACAACTTCAGCGACTTATTCACAATACACTACGACATATGTAGTTTTAGAATATATAAAGCAATAAAGGAGGTATAATGGCAAACGCTGGAAGACTAACGACAAAACAAGTTAAAGCAGAAGCTCAATCACGCGCTAAGAATCAAAAATCTGCTCTTGGTAAACAGCAACAACAAGCAATCGCTCAAGCTCAAGCGACAGGAACACCAGTTCCTTTTGGAACTCAACCTAAAGCATCATTCTTTAAATCAACTGAAGCACAACCCGTATCAATTAATACGAATACACCACAGCAACAACAGATATTACAATTATTATCATCATTATTGCCACAAGGTTTACAAGGTCTTAATATACCAGGACAAGGATCAAGTTTTGATGCAATCGAAAATAGAGCCAGAACCAATTTTTCTAAAAATGCTATACCTTCATTAGCTAATAGATTTGCTGGTATAGGAAATAGTGGATCCGCATTAAGTTCTCCTGATTTTTTAAGTGCATTAAGTGGATCTCAAGCTGAATTAGAAGAAGCTCTTGCTGCTTTAAGATCTCAACATGGAATACAAGAACAAGGTTTACAATCGAATAATATATTCAATCTTTTAACTGCAGGACTTCGTCCTCAATTTGATTATGGTATTGCACCTGGACAGAATTCAGGACAACGTAATATTTTTGAATCTGTCAAACAACCTCTTATTAATGCTGCTATAGGATATGCAACTGGTGGACCTGCAGGTGCTGCTTTAGGTGGATTATCAGGATTGGGAATAGGTCAACAGCAACAACAACAACAAGGATTTATTTCTGGATTGGGTGGTAGTGGCGTAACGCAAGGTAATTCATTTGGATTTACGAATAATAGTCAAGCGCCATTCTCAGTCCAAGGTCTTTCAGGTCAACCATTAGGATATAATGATATTTTAAATTCTATATCTGCTGGATATGGCGGACGATAAAAGGAGATATTATGGCAAATTTTTTAGGGATGTTACCTGGTAGAAATAGTTTAGCATCAAATATTGGTTCTGATATTGGACAAGTTTTACAAACATTAGCATCTCATAAAACCAATCAAATGCAGACCAAGCAATTAGAAAGAGTTGGATTTCCAAAAGAACTCGCTTCTATTTTTCATACTTTAAGCCCGGATGTTCAAAAAGGTATTTGGAATCAAATTAATCTATCAAATATTGGATCACAACAGCAGCAACAAGAATTTGCTCCAGAGCAGTTTCAGCAGGCGCAACAACCTACTTATACTCCAGCGCAAGAAAATGTTTTACGATCAATTCCAGAATCTGCGGCTCGTAATAGATTAGCTCAGCAGTTCCAAACTGAGAATCGTCAACAGAATTTAACTACTGAACCATCTCAACGTATTGGTCAAGCAGCTGCGCAACAGCAGGCAGTCCAAGCGGCTCAGCCTCAAAACAAAAGCATATTTAATGCACCGGTTGATAAGCTAGGTGAGCAGAAAGCATTAGCTGATTATAAAGATCAACTTGGTGCTGCTCGAGAACAACAGAAATTAGAACATCAGGATGTTAAAGAATCTAAGCAATGGCTGAAAGATACTAATAAGAAGACTAAGGCTGTTAAAGAGAATAATACTCGACTAGACCGGATGGAAAAATTAGTTCGAAGTGGTAAACTTAATTCTGCTACATTAGCTGCAGGTCTTGATACGGTTTCTCATGGTTTGTGGGGAGTAGGTATCAACTTAAAGAGTTTATTAAGTCCTGAATCACAAGAATTTGAAAAGCTATCAAATGATATGTTAAGTGGAATTCAAGATATGTTCGGTTCTCGTATTTTAAAAACAGAAGTTGATACATATCTGAAAACTATTCCTACATTATTACAAAGTGATGCAGGTAAAATTGCAGTTATTGAAAATCTAAAACTATTTAATGAAGCTAAGATAGCACAAGACAAAGCTGCAAAAGATATAATTAAAGAAAATGGCGGGAAAGTACCACCAGATCTTGAATTAATGGTAGATGATAGACTTGATGGATATCTAGATGAACTTCATGATAAATTTGTTAATCAACAACATACACCAGTGCCAACAAATGGAACTAAAACAAACAACTTTCTTTCACTAATAAACAAAGTTCCATTTGTTAAATAATAAAGGGCCCGATCGGGCCCTTATTCTTACTTAGTAATATTATTTCGTTCAGGACGATATAACATATAATCTGTATGTACATCTTTAGGAACATATTTTTTAGGTTTTGGACTAACCACAGGACATGTTACATGCCTTATAATAGGTTGGGTTGAATTATCTTTTAAAGAAACATTTATCTCTTCATGAGGTAATACTGACATCATAAGACTTAATAGTAACATAATGGTTGATCTTTCGAACTATCCTAACAATGGTTTAACATCAATTCCAGATTCTTCCTGGACTACTTTTTCTATAATTCCTTCAGCAAGTTCTTCTTGAGGAGTTGATCCAAAATATAATTTGATACCAATACCTGCAATAATTGCTACAACTAATATACCATATTTAATCATATCTGTCATTATCATAATATTCCTTTATTTAATTTTACTCTCATCGTGATGAGTGTGTATATTAATTTTAATATCTATTTCGGTATCAGTATCACTATCTCTTGACTTAAGTTGCTCCATGACTATTTCTTTCATGTGCTCCATAACGGTATCATCAATCGTATGCTCTATCTGATAGAAAGGGACGGGCGTATTAGGCCTTGAAGGAGGTATGGGCTGTTCATGTTCTTCTCGTTCTATAACTTGAGGTTGGTTATAACATCGGCATAAAGTTAAACTACAACCTCCAACTGATGCTGACAATCCTACTATCAGTGCAATTATATTTATCATGATTACCTCCTTAATAAAGACATCAAGATCAATATATTATTATATATTAGAAGAATTCAATAATATATAAAACTCCATCAGTCCCATTACCACCACTACCTGACGTCGTTCCATTAATAGAACCACCACCACCACCTCCAGTTGCCCCAAATCCTGCGCCATTGCCACCATTACCGGCAACAGCTCCTCCTGCTGTAGATTGTCCACCACCACCACCACCGCCTAGACCTGCTACCATATATCCTCCCGATGGAGTATAAGATGCATTAGAGCCATTAATAGTTCCGCCTGATATACCACCATTAGTTGTAGAATACAATGTGACGCTATTATATGTTATTGATCCTCCTGTACCGCCAGCTTGAGGAGTTCCTGAATTAGCTCCACCACCACCACCTGATGTACCACCTGTGAAAATAGGACCTGTATTAGGTTGTCCATTACCTCCAGCGGTTAAACTTCCTTGACCTCCAGCCTGTCCAGTTGTAAGACCTGTATTTTTATCAAATGGTGCTGCAGTAAGTGCCGAAGCTGTATTACCACCTGCAGAACCATTTGTTCCACCTGCTGGATTTAATGCATTTTGAGTTGTAGATAGATTTCCAATAGATGTTATATTACCCAAACCTCCCATATTTCCATCACTATTAGTTGAGGATTGTGTTAATCCACCAGTCCCTTTCGTGCCGATTGTAATAGTTTCTGATGAATTAAAAATAAATGATGGTACATGAGGAAAGAATATATATGGGGAAGCACTAGCTCCAGCTCCTCCACCTGCAGCAGTATCACCTCCCTGTCTTCCTGATCCTCCTCCACTTCCACCATTAATACCAATTATAAATACTGATTTAGTTCTTACATTGATATTCCAAGTACCAGATGAGGTGAAGGTAGTTAAAATACAAGAACCATTTATATCATTTTGAGTTGCCATAAATATCCTTTATTAAAACCATTCATAAATTCTTATTTCGCCTCTGAAACCATTACCACCACTGCCTGATGTAGTAGCATTGATAGAACCACCACCACCACCAGCTCCTCCACCTAAAATAGCATTAGCTCCATTACCCGCAACAATACCTGTAGATTGTCCTCCACCTCCTCCACCTCCTGTTCCTAAAAAAGGATATCCTACAGGAGCAGATGATATACTGCTTCCTTGCTGTCCATCAATAGTACCTGATTCTATTCCTCCCGCTCCTCCCGCGAGTATGGTATTAAGATTTACATCAAATTTTGGCGCTCCATTAGCTGCTTGACGTACTATTAAAGTATTTGCTCCAGAACCACCACCTCCTGGACATCCTGCTAATATTCCCGCATCTGTAGAATTAGGTGTAGTCGATGTTGAAGATGATCCACTACCACCAGCCACTAATGCAATTGTACTAAAAGCTGTATTTGTCGAATAAATTCCTTGCCCTCCTCCAGCAGCAGTAGTGGTAGTTCCTCCAATACCCCCTGTATTATTATTTGATGCAGAAAATAAATTTGCTCCTAAAGATGTATTTCCTGGAGTTCCGCCCGTATTTCCATTTGAGCTTAGACCTCCTTGAGTTAATCCTCCAGTAGCTCCTGATGCAATTGTTACTACTTCTGATGATCCAAAATAGGATGCTATACTATTATAATAAATTAAAGCTGGTGTTCCACTTCCACCACCACCACCTGAAGAACCACTATTGCCTTGTCTTCCAGATCCAGCTCCAGCTCCAGCTCCTATTATTATTAATGTTACAAATAATGTTCGTGGATCTTTATGCCAAGTATCTGATCCTGTATAAATTGTTAATTTAGATCTATTATTTATATTATTATGAGTTGCCATTGTAACTCCTTATTCACCTGCTATATTTTGGGCCACTACCGAATCCATATCAGCTTGTAGTTCTGCAACTGTTTTATCTTTATCTGATTTACCTAAACGATTAGAATGAATCGAAAATTTATCTTTTTGTTCATCATATAAATCGCCATTTCCAATCCATTTTTCTATTGGTAACATTATGATACCTTGTGGTGGAAGCCATTCAGCACCACCCCATACAATAATATTTTCTATTTTATCATTGCGAACTATAGCAAAATCTATAGCATGCATATTTTTTTCATCTTCAGGTTTAGGATTGGTACGATTATAACAATCTACTTTTTGTTTACCTGTAGGATCAAATGGTTTAGAAAAATCATGATTAATATCATGATATGCTATGATTCCACCAGGCAAAGTATATTTAAAGGGACATGCAATGATAACTGCATGTGTCATACCTAATTGATTAACTAATACATGTTTCATAAGATCTCCAATTTTAAAAATATTCTATAATCCATAATTCACCACGAGCTCCATTGCCACCAGCACCAGAAGTAACTCCATCAATTGATCCACCACCACCCCCGCCAGATCCACCTGGTGTTCCACCATTGCCACCATTACCAGCAACAGCTCCTCCTACTGTAGATTGTCCACCACCACCACCACCACCGCCACCACCTAAAATTAATCCATGTTGAGGATAGGTAATAGAAGTTCCTGTACCACCATTTATAGTTCCTCCACTAATACCTCCTGCTGCAGGTCCTACATAAACTGTACCAGCTGATCCTACAAGAGTTTGACTTCCTTTTCCAGCTTGTTGGGGAGTTGTACTATTAGCTCCAGATCCGCCTCCACCGCCTTGAGATATATAACTTAATCCTATAATATTAGGTGCATTAACTCCTAAAGCATTTGTACCACCTCCACCTGCAACTCCTACTTTTGCATATATATTTTCTCCAACTGGCCCAGTTCCAGCTGGTCCACTCGTAGTAGAGCCAGCACCACCAGCATTAGTTCCAACCGTTCTTGTAATACTACTTCCAAATGATGTAGTATTAGGTTGAGTGCCTAATATTCCATTAGTATCTATTGATGTTTGACCAATTGCTCCATTTGCTGTTCCACCAATAGTTACTACTTCTGAACTTGCTAAATATGATGCATCAATAAAGGTATATATAAATGAGCAACTAGAAGCCCCGCCTCCTCCGCTTGAAGATGTATCGGTTCCTTGTCTTCCAGAACCACCCCCGCCCCCAGATCCCCATGCTATTAATATAGCACATGTAGTAGCTGGATTTTTATTCCAAGTGCCTGACGAGGTAAAAATTGTTACTAATGATGTTCCATTTGTACTATTATTAGTTGCCATATCACTCCTTAGGTATAAGTTAAGTTACCAACTGAAGCGGTTACAACAAATGATGTATTAGCAGAAGCGCATGAAATAGTTACTTGATCATATTGATTAGATGAAGATAAAGTACCTGTTGTTGTTGTAGTTGTAACATTACCAAAATGAATATTTTGTCCTGAAGCTACTGCAATTGTCCATCCACCAGAACTAAAACCTGCTACCTGAAATGTATCACCTAATGCTGCAGTTGCAGGTAAAGTAAGTGTTACTAAACTAGCACCATTATCGATTAAATATGCATGTCCAGTAACCATAGTAACTGAACTTGTATTTTGATCTACCCATGTCGTACCACCACCACCGCCAGACCCAGTTATAGTTAAAGTGCTTCCAGTTGCTGATGTAGATACTGTACCTGAACCTACTATAGTAAAATTATTAGAACTTGCTGTAGCTGTTCCACTAGATGAAGTTATAGTATTAGCAGCACTACTTGTTAATGTGACTGTCGCTGAAGTAGCGCTTGTAGATATAACTCCCGAACCTGCAATCGTAACAGTTGATCCTGTAGCTGATCCTGTATTACCATCTAATGTTGATATACCACCACCAGTACCTGTGATTGTTAAAGTACTTCCAGTAGCTGAAGTAGACACCGTTCCAGAACCTACAATTGTGAAGGCATTTGAAGATGCTGTAGCATCACCAGAACTACTATGAATTACATTAGCTGCTGTACTTGCGATTGTTAATGTTGCAGATGTAGCTGTGGTAGATATTACACCTGTACCTGTAACTGTAATTGCATTAGAACTTGCTGTAGCATCACCACTTCCTGAGTGAAGGACATTAATTGCTGTACTTGCTACAGTTACTGTTGAACCCGTAGCGCTTGTTGATATGACTCCGGTTCCTGTTACAGTAAAAGCATTGGAGCTTGCTGTCGCATCTCCTGATTCCACATGAATCACATTCGCTGCAGTGCTCGTTAAACTTAATGTAGAACCAGATCCTGAGGTAGAAATGACGCCAGATCCTGAAACTGTGACTGTCGAACCTGTAGCCGATCCACTATTACCATCCAAAGTTGATATACCTCCACTAGCTCCAGTAATAGTCAAAGTATTACCAGTTGCTGAGGTAGATACAGTTCCGGCACCCGCAATAATAAATGTATTTAAAATTGCAGCTGCAGATCCGCTATCGGATGTTATAGTATTAGCAGCACTACTACTTACGGTTAATGTTGAACCTACTGCAAATGTCGTAATGACTCCATTTCCTGCAATATTTACTATAGAACCAGATGCTGATCCTGTATTAGCATCTAATGTTTGAATTCCAGCAGATCCTGCAGCTTGAAATGATGGCGGCAATAATACACCATTTGAAGTTAAAACGTTTCCTGCCATACCAGTAGGTAAAGTAATAAGGCGTCCACCTTCATAAACTGCTACGCCATGGTTATTAGCAAATGAGGTAGTATTCGTTCCGCCTTCTTCTACAGGAATTGGGCTAAATTGTTTGTATGACATTATATATCCTTAGAATATGAGATACGAAGTACCGTTAAACAATACTTGTAGAGATTGATAGACACTATTCATATTTTTAGATGTAGCGCCATCAATATCAACAACCCCGCCTACCGTAGTTACCGTTATAGGATTAATAAGTGCATCTCCGCTTATATCTTTAATCATATAAACTCTCCCTATAACTGGTGCATTTGGTAGTTCAATAGTAATAGGCATTACAGAAGTTTGTACGCCTAAAAATTCATCATTTGGCTGGACTACATAAGGAGTTGTGGTGACTAAGGTATAATTAAGAACTAAAGTTCCTGATCCTCCGCCTCCGCCGCTGCTTCCAGCTGATCCCGCTTGTGACATGTTATCTCCTTAATTAGTTGCGCCATAAAATACTGATAAATATACAGACCCTTTAGTAGGAGCTGTATCTCCAAGAATTGTCGCTACATATATTTGTGTGCCTTGAGCAATGAATTGACCTTGATCCAGAGATTTATTCGTTGTAACATCTAAAAGAATAAATCCTCCGGCAGCTACAACACCATGTACCGTGATACCGTCAAAAGAATAAAGAATATTCTGATCAGTTAAATTCTGTAAATGAAATATTCTTACTGGATTAGCAAATGGAGCACCCAATTTTGCATATGCAATAGATAAAGCTGAGAATGCTAATGCTCGTAATATTTCAGCACGTAGTCTAATCGCTTGTGTTGCCATAAATTCTCCTTAAAGTTATAGGGCTCTTTTCAGAGCCCTTAACGTTATAATAATTAAACAGTCAGTACTTGGAAACCAATAAGAATGGTATCACCAGATGCTAAAGCTCCAGCACTGTTGTTTTTAATGACGATAGTAAGAACGCCAGCAGCTTGAATAGTACCAGTAATAGCTATATAAGCGCCATTTGTTGATACGTTTAAGTTAGCAACGCTTACTAATACTGCGCTTGTAGTTAAAATATTACTATTATTCAATGTAATAGTTTGACTTGCGCCAGATGCAAGAGTTTGACCTGTTAATGTACAAGTACCAATGTAAGCATTATTCGTAACAGTAAATCCTGCAGCAGTTGCTGTATGAGATTTAACTTGAATATTACCTGTTGAGTTAGCATCAAGAATAATACCTGCTGTACCAGCATGCACAGTTACACCTGTAGCGCCAGTAAAGTTACCAATTGAAACTGGAACGGCATTTGCAGTTGTACCGATATTAATCAATCCAGCTCCACCAGTACCTGCTTGAATAGAGACTGCAACAGCGCCAACATTATTCCCAATAGTAATTGGAACACCACTTGTAGTAGTACCTAAAAGAAGACCGCCTGAACCTGCATCAATTTGAGTAGTAGAACTACTAGTAGCACTACCAATAGTAACAGCTTGAACTAAAGCATCAGTACCGATTTTAATAAATCCTGAAGCACCTGATCTAAGTTGGACAGATGTTGCACCTGTATCATTACCGATTCCAATTGTAACGGCATTTGATGAAGTACCAACACTAATAGAACCAGCACCACCAGTACCACCTTCAATTGCAACAGAAGTAGCTCCAGTAGCATTACCAATATGAATTGGAACAGCATTCGCAGATGTACCAATATTAATCGCACCAGCTCCTGCAGTTCCGCCTTCGATTTCAACTGAAGTAGCACCAGTATTATTACCGATTACAATTGGAATTGCATTTGCATTTGCGCCAAGATTAAGTCCAGCAGAACCAGCAAGAATAGAAGTTTCAGATGTTGTGTTTCCACTACCAATTACAACTGTTTGAACTAATGCTCCGTTAGCAATAGTCACTGATCCTGTAGCACCGCAATCAATTGTAACTGATGAATTTCCTGTAGCATTACCAATAACAATTGGAACTGCGTTTCCAGTTGTACCAATGTTAATAGCGCCAGCTCCAGCAGTACCTGCTTGGATAGAAACAGAAGTAGCGCCTGTGTTATTACCAATTACAACTGGCACAGCGTTTGCTGAAGTACCAATATGTATAGAACCTGCAGCGCCTGTTCCTGCTTCGATCTCAACAGTTGTAGCACCAGTATTGTTACCAATTACAATTGGAACTACGTTTGCTGTAGTACCGATATTGATAGATCCAGATCCTGCAGTACCTGCTTGGATTGCAACTGCTGTAGCACCTGTGTTGTTACCGATTGTAATCGTATGAGCAGCAGCATCAGCACCAACGTTAATAGCGCCAGTTCCTGAAGTAATAGATACTGCATTATTAGTTGCAGCCATGGTTACACCGCCTGTACCAGCAATAGCTACAGTTCCTGAAGCACCGCTTGCAGTAATAGATACTGCGCCAGCTGTTGATTCAGTTGCAGTTAATAACAATGAACCGCCAGTTGAGCTTAAAGTAAGATCTGCACCAGCACCAGTAACGGTAAATGATGAAGCGTCATTAGCTGTTACTGAAATTCCGCCTGTATCAGCTAATAGAGCAATTGCGCCAGCACCAGCTTTATTGGTAGCTTCAACTAAAATACCACCATTGGTAGATCCGACACTTACCGAATCTGATGCAGTACCTTGAAGCGCGAAAATCTCGATTGTTTCAGATGTTCCGCCATTAGTTTGTAGTAAAATAGAAGGATCGACATTTGCTGTAGAAATGAATTCGATTGCTGAACTTGATGTAATATCAAATCCGCCATTTGCTACTAATGCGCCATCAACAGTTAGACCACCGGTCATTGTCGTATCACCAGTTACTGCAAGATCACCACCAAGTGATGTATCACCACCAGCATCTACAGTAAGAACTGTTCCTGATCCACCAGTTACTTCAAGAGAAGCGACTGAAGTAGAACCGGATGATTGTGCTGTCCAGGTATTTTTGCTCGTTAGAACAAAGTAAGCATTTGAAGCTGAGTTGACCCAAAGCGTACCTATTTCTGCAACGTCCGTTGATTGTGGATCACGTAATGCAATAATAGGTTCTGGGCTAAGATGTTGTAATGGATTGTTAAATCCATATGCCAAGTTGTTCTTAATATTTTGAACTGCCATATGTATCTCCTAATATAGGAATAATTCCTATGAAATTAAATGTCCGTACTACGATACTTTTTAACATCTTAAGATAAAAGTTTTTCATATAAGAAAATGTGCAAAAATACATTATAATAACTATACTATAATGATTAGGAGGCAATATGGAACGGAAGCCAAGAAAAAGATTATGGGCATATATACCCGAAGATCTCCATAAAAAGTTGCGGCATAATGCTCAAAAGAAAAATATTACATTAACCCGATATATTACGAGAGCGTTATTACGATATACGCTTGATCAGGAAAAGTATGAAGATCAATAAATTGATGTTATCACAAAGATTGGGTAAACAGTTGCGATGTGCACGTACTGTCGCGAGTGAAATTATTACAGCTCTTTCAGATATTATGTTAGAAGAGATTTATCTAGGTAATGATATATCCTTAGGAGCATTAGGATCTCTTAAGCTTAGAGAAATAAAAAAAAGAAATGGCGTGAATCCGTCAACCGGAGAGAGAATAATTATACCAGCATCTTTAAGAGTCAAGTTGAATGAATCTAAACTGCTTCGTAAAGTTTTATCTGATAGATTAAATAAACAAAAACGTTCTCATTAAAAAAATAAACCCTGATGGAGAGAAGGATTTCAGGGTTTATTTTAATCTATATCGCTATAGATAGATCATAAAAGAAGGTGAAGATATTTTATAATATTTTAATCATAATGCATACCTTTTCTTAATCGTGCAGATATTAATTGATCAATAGGTTCTTCAGATTCACTGAAGGTAAAATTCCCAAATAGTTCCCAGTTGGGTTCATCCATATTATCTGATACTTGGAGAAAGAGATCATAAGTTGACATGTGATGATCGGATACTTTACAGATAGTCCCATAGGGATGTTGATCAAATTCTGTAGGTTGGCTTCGTCTGATTAAAATATTTCTACTCTCCATAATCATCCTATTTCTTAATATTATTATATTGGTCTTTAAGGAATCTTATACGGTCTACCGTTTTAAGATATTGATCTTTTGGAATATGGGCTAGGAATTTTATATCGAATCCCATTAATACTTTTTTGGCTATATCTGGATATCCTTCAAGAATATATTCTATTTCTTCAAACTGCTCTTTAGTAATATGATTGCCACTTACCAAGTGATGAACTGGATGCTGGAGTTTATTATCGTTTGTCTGAATTCCATTTGGTGTAGACATTTGGCCTTGTCCATCATCATCCTCTTCATTGTCTGAAATTAAGACGCCGAGCATATCTTTCATATGATTGCGATTGAAATAGGTCAGTGCACCCTGTTTTTTATGGGATGGTTGATCGTTTGGGTTCTTGCATGGGTCTTGCTCAAACAAAAAGACATTCGTCTCAAATTGACCAGATTTATGCATGATACGAGCGCCGATCCATTGTTGTCCTTCAATGCTACCGGCCCATGGACGAATCGATAATCCATATTTAGTTAATACTGGATAAATCGGTTTTAAGATAGCATAAAGATCCGCATATTCATTTTTGAATGCTTTTCGGTTGACTCGAATGGTAGGGAATTCGTGTTGTGCTTGAGCTAAAGCAGTATATAATTGATCTTTTTCAACTGATTCTAAATTATAAGACATAGTAGTCCCTTTTCTGATTATGTCGAATTGAGGCAAGTATTCTTTTTTTGATAGTCAGTTCTTTTACTTTGAGCTTTATAAGTTTATGACATAAATGTTCTATAGATTCTTCATGATCTGTAGATTGTATAATCTCTTTGGTAGAAAGAGCAATTATTTTATCTAATTGCTCTATAAGTAAATTGTTAATAGTATGTATTTCTTCTGGGGTCATGATAACAAGCCTACTACTTTCGCTATGCCATATATGATTACTAACATTGGTAATAATAATAATGACAATGCAGTGCCAGCTAAAGATGTCCATAATATTATTTGTATAATTTCGAACATATTATTCCTTTTTTCGCTTTCTACCTTTTATCATATTGATAATGCAATTATAGCAGATGGTGAAATCATCTTCATCTTCGAACATTAACCCTTTGCATTCTCTGCAATAGTCATTTGCTGACTCACCTTTTTTAAAATCTTTTTTATTTTCCATAATACGCCTTCTCTCGAACATGGTTTATATATATTAATAATAGCATATTGACATATATTGTCAACCGGTTTATAATTAATATATAATTAAATAAGAAATGAAGGAAATATATGACATTATTAGAGTTTATTAAAGCGATTGAGTTACAAAGATTTCATATGGGTATGGGTGTAGTTGAATTCGCACAATATTTGGGAATGCATTATCACACCTATAATTCTTTTAGAACTATGAAAAGAAATCCATTATCAAAATCTTGGAAAATACTTTTAGATTTCGCTCAAAATAAGGGTATTGATACGAGTGATTTGAAATTAGATTAGAATTATATTGATTATTGCCATAGACACGTTATATTAGATCTAATTTGTCTTCGAGATACCGACTCATTAAAAAAGCCCAGCACGAATGCTGAGCTTAATTTTTATCCCAACTTCCCCTCCCAGAGAAATTGTAAACAACGAAAGGATTAGTAACGTGTTTTAAATCAACTTAAGATCACCTCAAAAAGATCAACTACAACCAAGAGGATACCAAGGTTTTAAAAGGATCTCCTTAAGAAAGATCCAATAAGGATGATCCAAGAAGGATTTATGTGATTAATATTAACATTTCTACCAGTCAGAATCAAGCTTTTTCTTCGTATTATAGCATAGTTATCGAGTGGATGCATAATAGACACTTTGCATTAAAAGATTCAGAGCATCTATTGAATAAATTCGTATATACAGAAAATATGAATAAAGTTATGAGTTATTTTTTAAAGCTTGTAGGTTCTTTTAATGATGTCTATGTTTCTCAATCTCGTATTGCTCAAGCTACAGGTCTTGGTCTTCGTACCGTTCATCGCATTCTCCAGATCTTATCCCTTATAGGTCTTATTAACAAAAAGTATCGTGGTGCTAATCGTACCTGTCTTTATACTCGTGGCCCTCTTCTTCTAGATCCCAACTTTAAGTTTTCTGTTATGGGTATATTGCCTCGTCTTTATTGGGCTACTGAATCTTTAGCTGCAAGATGCAAAGCTAAGATTAATATGATAACATCTAGTCTGGCAGCTCGTTTTGGTCAAGTTGGCGTACGATTATCTAACGATAATAATAAAGAATTAAAGACATATAAAAAAGAACCAGAATTCACTCCAACAGATCAAGATCTCCGGAGGTATTATGAACATGAAGAAAGGATCAAACAAAAAAAAGATGATTTCGCACAGGAAATGGCAAAGTTACTTGGAATACAAACTTAACGAAAGAGAGGAAGTTTTGGAAAATTCAATTACTATGCAGTCTCAGTATCGTTCTCCTATGTCTCCTTTAGAACTTTCTGATAATGTCAGTTTATGTCAACATGAAACCGAACTATCTAAACGATTATCTATGTTGCAAGATCTTCTTCATAGAGCACCTGGTGCATCGAAACCTTATATTCAACTCCTCATTCGTAAGACCTATCGTAAGATACAAGAATCGGATGAACTTCCCTTCTAGTTTCTGTATACTGTTTGCTAGAAAGGAGATTAACTATGAAGCATAACGTGGATCAAAATAAAAAGACAAAAAAAGTAAGCCGTGTTTCTTCAGCTAAAAAACCCGATGTATCGACAGAAGCGATCAAAACCGAGCTACTTGTTTTAGGGGAATGGTTTAACATACATACCATGGCATATCATCCAACAACAAAAAAATTCGTTGAAAATGAAGCTGTCCGTTTATGTGAATGGGCTCAGCTTGAAACATCTCTTTTACTTCAAGATTTCTATAATGGCAGAGGCTATAATCAAAAAACTTTCTTTGAGTGGGTTAATAAGTTTCCAGAATTACAGGCTGCTCATGAATTTGCGATGAGTTGCTTAGGATCTCGTCGTGAGATAGGAGCAATGACTCGTAAATTTGAAGCTTCTACCGTACACCGTACTTTAGGGGCTTATAATCATCTATGGGCATCGGAAACCTACAAGTTATCGAAGATGAAGGAAGAGATCGCTGCTGCTAGCGAGAATAAAATCGTCGTAATCGAACGATTTCCATACTTACAGGCTGATACTATCAAAGAAACTCCTGAAGAGGTTGCCGGGCGAATTCGTAAGGCTACTGGCGAAAGTAGATTTGTAGGCTCATATGATTATAATGCTAAAAGTAGAAGCGAAGCAGAATGATGGAATTAAAAACAAAGATATAATTAAAAAGGAAGATAATGCATAAAAAACACTCAACATCATCACTAAAAATAATGCTCTCGGATGTACTTTGTATAGCCTTTGAGCATATGCAAGCTTTAGCGATGGAACTTAGAAAACTTGATATCAATGAATCAAATGTTAAAGAGAAATCAAAATCTGATCTTGATCGTGCTCAACTTTTAAGTCATGTCTTAACTTTAATTAATGATGTGATTCATCCGGTTCATGATACAGCATTAACTTTATTTCCTGATGCGAAAGATTTTGTTGAGTATTGCATTAAGAATCAAGCACTTGCAGTTGAAAAAAAACTGATCAGTCCAAACTGTAACTGCTATGTATGTAAAATGAAGGTCCCTGGTGCAAAGGCCTAATGATAGTTTATATCAGACAAATCTTTTAGATCTGATACGAGAAGAATTTAAAGAACATAATAAATCTTTGGGAGAAAAAGATGGAAGAACAAGTAGTAGCTCAACAAGCAGTAATGCCAGAAGTAGTACAAGCGGAATTAGTCATGCCATCAGCAGAAGTACCACAAGTAGAACAACCAGCTCCAGCTAGTTATCAATTGCAGGACTGTCCAAAAGATATTTGTCCTCCAATTACCATGACAAATAATGATGGCCATCAAATTACTTTTAAATATTGTCAGCTTTTAGAAACACTTCGTATTGCAAAAGAGAACTTTACGACATGTAAAGATGAGATCATCGCTGAAGTTGAAGATGCTTTGCAGTCTATGGGTATAAATCAAGATGAACGTCGAGACTGAAATAAGGCTTGATAGATTCAAGCCTCGCCATTTTCAGTTACCTTTATGTGATGCGCTTGAAAATAAAGGCTATAAGAAACTATTAGCGATCTGGCCACGACGTGCGGGGAAAGATATTTGTGCATTCAATCTCATGATTCGGCAAGCGGTTCGTAAGGTTGGAGTCTACATGTATTGTCTTCCTACTTTTAGACAGGCTAAGCTTGTAATTTTTGATTCGATTACGAATGATGGAACTCGTTTCTTAGATTACATCCCTAAAGAATTGATTAAGTCAGTTAACTCTCAAGAACTTAAGATTGTGTTGCATAATGGATCGATTATTCAGCTTATTGGTAGTGATAGTTATGATACATCTCTTGTGGGTACAAACCCTCGCATGGTTATTATGTCTGAGTATGCTTTGGCTGATCCGCGTGCTTATCATTATGTGCGCCCTATTCTTAATGCTAATGGCGGTACTATGATCCTGTTATCAACTCCTCGAGGTAAGAACTCTTTGTGGGAGATTTATAATATTGCTCAGCAATCTCCGGATTGGTTCTGTAATAAGTTGACCCTTGATGACACGAAGCATATTTCATGGGAAGAGATTCAAAAAGAGATAGAGTCTGGAGAGATATCTGAAGATCTTGCTATGCAGGAATATTTCTGTTCATTCGATCAAGGCGTTGAAGGAGCATTCTATGCTAAGTACATCGATAAGATGAGAGTGAATAATCAGATTGGCCAAGTTCCTTGGGAGCCATCATTTAGAGTGTCGACAGTTTGGGACATTGGAGTACGTGACTCCACATCAATTATATTCTTTCAGCGTATTGGACAGACCATTCGCGTGATAGATTGCTACGAAAAATCTAAAGAAGGATTGGAGCATTATGTTAAAGTTATCGATAGTAAACCATATCAATATGATTATCATTGGGCTCCTCATGATATTGCCGTGCGCGAGTTTGGGTCAGGACTTACGCGCCTCGAAAAGGCACGATCGCTTGGTATCAAATTTGAGACGCGTGATGCAGGCTCGTCATCGGCATTACCTAATATCTCAATCGAAGATGGTATTGAAGCGGTTCGGTCGACGTTCGCGAAGGTATGGATCGATGAACAAAAGTGCAAACCTCTTATTAGGGCATTAGAAAACTATAGACAAGAATGGGATTCTAAAAAGAAAGTTTATAAGACGCAGCCTCTTCATGATATTAACTCTCACTTTGCTGATGCTTTTAGATATCTATGTTTATCTTTAAGCAGGAAGAAGGATGGCCAATCATCTCCACATGAACTTGATCAGCGTTATCGTGAAGCCCAAGGTTATGCGAGTGATGGCATGAGTGAAGGGCAAGGATTTTTCCAAGGACCAGGTCAAAATATATTTTAAGTAAAGTTTACACTTAGAGTAAAATCGGGAGTCTGTGTGAAGATGGAAGATAATATAGTAGGTAAACAATTCGGCCAATGGACTATCATAGAAGATAAAGGGCAAAGAGCGCCTAAAAGTAAAGGGCATCATCCCGTTATCATATGCCAATGTAGTTGTGGAACTATTAAAACTTTACCGAAATCACCGTTTGTAAGTGGATGTTATTCAGAAAAATGTTTCAAATGTCATGTTAGAAAAGTAGGACTTTATCGCTTATAAAGGAGAGATCGATGAGGAGTGAAAGCATATTGGGTAATAAATATGGACACTGGACAATTACTGATGATAGTGGGAAAAGAAAATCTAAGAAGACTGGATCATATCGAGTAGTTACTGCTCAATGTGATTGTGGAACTATAAAAATAATGCCTCGGTCTCCTTTTATGCATGGTGTAAATTCTGAAAAATGTTTTAAATGTTATCATAAAGTTAAAAGGATCCCAGCTTTAGCTCATAGATATGTAGAATATTAATATGGAAAAGTAGAAACAGTAGTCTTATTGTTATATCTTGTTAAGAGATTAAACAAATTTTCTTTTTAGAAAGGAGGTTACCATTTTATTTCCACAATTAGGCCCTCAATATTATGATGATAAACATAAAGATGTATTAGCTAGGATGGAGGCATTTTATGCAGAGTCGATTACGATTAACCAATCATTCTGGGGTGAGGCGGACACGGATACGCGATTTGAATCCGGCGATCAAACTCTCTGGAATGATTTATATGGCAATTTGCCAGCTAACCGTCGTCGCCAGTTTAATTTTAATCGTATCCGTCGCGTCGTAAATATGATCGGCGGCCATCAGCGTCGCAATCGTAAATCTATTATTGCAGTTCCAGTTGAGAATGCAGATAATAAAACCTCTGATCAATTTACCAAAGTTTTAATGTGGGTCGTCAATCAGGAAAATGTTCTTGAGACTATCTCAGAATCATTCCACGGGGCATTAGTGACAGGGATGAATCTTTTACAGGTTTGGGTAGATTATCGGTCTGATCCTGTTTCAGGAAATATAAAAGTTGATAACTGTTCTTATAATTCGTTTCTTATTGATCCTTATTTTCGTAAAGCTGATCTTTCTGATTGTAATGCTTTATGGAAGCGATCATTTTTAACGAAACGTGAAGCTATATCTCTACTGCCAGAGAAGACGGATGAGATTATCGGTCTTATTGGTCAAGATTCAGGAACTGGTCGTGATGGTAAATTCCAATTTATGCCAGAATCTTATAACTATGGTATGAAGAATCTTCTTACTTATGATGAGTTTTATTATCGAGATTATCGAACGCAGAAGATGCTTGTTGATTCTCAGACGGGTGAGACGATGGAGTGGCGTTCTGATAAAGAAGAGAATCTTGAACTATTTTTACAAACATATCCAACAGTTACTATTATTGAGCAAGATGTTCCTACTGTTCGTTTAGCAATTGTTGTACAAGGCAAGGTCATGTATGATGGTCCTAATCCTATGGGAATTGATCAGTATCCTTTTGTGCCTGTTCTTGGTTATTACAATCCACAAATGCCATACTTCCCATGGCGTATACAGGGAGTTGTTCGTGGTCTACGTGATGCTCAATATCTGTATAATCGTCGGCGGGTTATCGAACTGGATATATTAGAATCACAGATTAATTCGGGCTGGATCTATAAAGAAAATGCTCTTGTAAATCCGAAAGATGTTTTCCTTTCAGGACAAGGTCGTGGATTAGCACTCAAAGAAGAAGCTGCTATGACTGATGTTCAACAAATTCAAGCACCTCAAATACCACCATCAATGATTCAACTTTCCGAGCTACTAGCTAAAGAAGTTTCAGAGATTTCTGGTGTTAATGAAGAGCTTATTGGTTCGGCCAATGATGATAAAGCAGGCGTGTTGGCTATGCTTCGTCAAGGTGCAGGTCTTACAACACTTCAGATTCTTTTCGATCAGCTTGATCGCTCACAAAAGCTACTTGGTAAAATTATGATTGATATTATTCAAGCTAACTTTACACCAGGCAAAGTGAAGAAGATTCTTGAAGGTGAAGAGCCAACAGATCAGTTCTATAATAAAGCTTTTGGTAAATATAATGCGGATGTTGAAGAAGGTCTGAATACAGCAAATCAACGTCAGATGCAATTTGCTCAAATGTTGCAACTGCGTGAAATGGGAGTTCCTATTTCTCCTGAAGATCTACTTGAAGCTGCTACCATGCAGAATAAGTCTCGTGTTATTGAGAATCTTACGAAAGCGGAGCAAGCACAAAGCCAACAACAGCAACAACAGAATCAAATGGCTATGCAATTACAACAAGCTCAGATCGAACTTGCGCAAGCTCGTGCTCAAGCAGACCTTGGATTGTTTGCAGAGCGTACTTCTCGTGTTGATGAGAATCGTGCATTAGCTATTCAGAAACTTCATGAAGCAAACTCGGATGATCAAAGAGCTACACTTGATAAGATTAAGGCTCTTAAAGAACTTGAAAGTATGGATCTTGCACACATTAGAGAATTGCTCGCAATGGCAGCCTCACTCAAGCAACAAGAGAATATAGATTCATCGCAAGTTGATATTGCATCTCAGGAAAGTGCGCTGTAAAATTGATGCGATATGTTAGAGGTTTAACCTTGCGGGTAATCCCCGTAGTTTCTATCGAAAGGCCTACTATGGCAGCAAAAAAAAGATACCACGATAAAATGGATGGTATGTATGAAGGAATGGTCAATCGTCGTCATCAAGAGATGAAAGATGCTGGCATGATCAATGAAGATAAAAATGCAGTAGCGAATATGCCACAAGGTGTTATGTATAAACCATGGCCTGGACGTTATCCTGGATTTGATTCAGACTTAGATGATTCTATTTCTGGCGTCAATCGTCAAATCGAAATGGATGAATCAGTAGCGAAACGTTATAACGAACCGAAAAAGTGGTAACATTATGGCGAGTATGCCTCGAGTAAAATCGACTGCAACAAAGATCGCTTGGAAAATTCTTGGAGTTCCTTTAAACATTAGGTTTAAGAGATCGAAAGAACAAGAACGAGTGAATCGCCAGTTGCTTGCTCAGGAATCATCCAGATTGAAATAAAGTACGCGCGTATCAAATGGCCGGCTAACTCTCTTCAAAGCCTGGGAGCCGGTCTCTGATATTCAACTTTAAAAGGAATAGTATGGGAAATGGAACACCACGAGTTCGTAAAATGAAATCTCGTTTAGAACGCACTGAGCATCCTAAAGTCATGGAAACTCTTGCAGGTTCTTTTTATCGTCAAATCGATCCTCGTTTAAAACCTCAAGTAGCCGATAGCCGTATGATTCAAGAAGATCATAATGCAGTCGCAAATCTTTCTGAACAGTTTATTCATCGTCAGTTCAACCCGAATCGTTTCATGGAAGCATTGGGACGACGTAATGAAGAAAGTGAAGTATAATGAAAAAATGGATACAAAAAGCTATTAAACATCCAGGTGCTTTGCATGAGGAACTTCATGTTCCAATGGATAAAAAGATTCCAATGGCTAAATTAGAAAAAGCAGCGCATCATAAAGGTGTTGAAGGTAAACGAGCTCGTCTTGCTGAAACATTAGAAAAAATGCCTCATCATGGACATAAATCTAAAGATCATCATGAAAAAATGATGGATGGCCATAAAGAAAAAATGGAACATCATAAAGAAAAGATGATGCATCACAAGATGATGATGAAAGAAGCTGGCAAAAAAGGTGATGAAAAACTTCATAAAGAAGTTAAAGCTGGTAAAAAAGAACTAAAAGTTAAAAAAGTTATGCATGAATTTAAAGAAGGTAAATTACATTCTGGGTCTAAAAAAGGACCTGAAGTGATGAATCCTAAACAAGCGATTGCAATTGCTCTTTCAGAATCAAGAAAAGTTGGTAAAAAGAGTAAAAAGAAATAGAATGTGTTAGTTGTTGATTGCTTATTTTTCATCTGGGCATTAGATTCAAGTTTATCCCTAAACCTTGATCGATCTGCCCAGATTTTTTTGGGGAAAATTATGGAACAAAGACCTACAGTTGGTAAGTTATCTTGGGATCTATTACAACATGCATCTCCTGCTGATCATAGTGCTGAAGAACAAATGCGTGAACAGCTAGATAATTATGAAAGAAATGTATTTGAAGCAGTTGAAAATGGTAAGAAACTTTATGGTGGTGACTTTTATATTGTGGTAGAGACAAAAAAAGAACCTAAAATGAAGAATGTTATTCGCAACTATTTTTTCCCGAGGATGACTTGTCCTACTCCAACTTATGATAATAGTGTCTATAAATATCATCGTTCAGAAGAACACTTACAGTTTCTTTGGGTATTACCTTCAAAAGAAGTATGTAAAATGATGCGTGAATATGCACTTGAGATTCCATCAGAAGAAAGGGAGTTACTACAATTTGTTTTAGATGATGCGGATGGTACACTATTAAGACGATGTAAACAGTTGAATGGCGAACGAGTATAATATATTTAAGGGAGATTTTTATGAGTATCGATTCATTACCAAATGCTTCAGCGGCACAAATTAAGGCCATGAATAAAGCAGCTCAAGAAAAGTTTGGAATAGAACCAGATGAAATCATTGAACAAGAAACCAAAGTCGCACCTATCTTACAACATCATGAAGAGCCTTCCATGCAAATTCAGACCGATGATTCGGATTTACATGGAGAAGACGAAGCCGACGATTCAGCAGTCGAAATGGTCCAAGATAAAGAATCTAATAAAGAATATAATATGCGGATTCTTCGCGAAAAGGCTGAAAAAGCTGAAAGAGAACGCGATGAAATGATGCGACAGATTCTTGCATTTCAACAACAGCAACAACCCAAAGTTCAAGAGCCAATTGAAACTGAAGAAGATTACTTAGCATCTTTAGGAATTGAAGCTGATTCACTTGCAGAAGGCAAGCATCTTAAACCTTTGATGAAAGAATTAAGATCGCTGAAGAATGAACTCAATCAATATAAAAGACAGACGGTTCAAGACACTATCGAAGTTCGTCTTAAATCACGATTTCCTGATTTTGATTCTGTGGTTAATCAGTCTAATCTTGAAATGCTTCGCAATGCAAATCCAGTTCTAGCAGAAGCTATTTTAGCAACTCCTGATCAATTCAAGCAGGCAACGCTCGCTTATGAAATGGTAAAGCAATATGGCATTTATAAAGACACTTCATACGATCAAGATAAGATCGTAGCTCAGAAAAATGCAGCTAAACCAAGACCTTTAGCTTCCGTATCTCCACAACAGGGTGAATCTCCAATGTCGAAAGCAAATGCATTTGCGAATGGATTAACAGCAGATCTTAAAGCACAGTTATTAAAAGAAATGAATCAACATAAAAAAGGATACTAATGAGATTGAGTGAGTTGCAGCAACTATTTGCTCGTGATACCGTTAAACTTTTTGAGTTTATTCATTCTTTAAACTATTCATTTACCTATGGTGAAGCTATGAGATCAATAGAACAGGCTGAGATATATGCTAAAGAAGGTAAAGGTATTATTGATAGTCTACACTGTAAACGATTAGCTATAGATATTAATATCTTTGATGAACAGGGGAACTATCTTGATAAAACAGAAAGTTATAAAACTTTTGGAACGTATTGGGAGAGTTTGTCACCAGTTAATCGATGGGGTGGCAAGTTTACTCGTGCGGATGGCAACCACTTTGAAAGAAATGAAAGACCGAGTATTTCATAAATAGTCTTTCAGGTAGAAATGTTTGTTAATTATAAAAATATCTATATTATTTAATATGAAAAATGTAATCAATAATAACTCTTTTATAAGCAGAGGAATTCTCATGCAGTGTTTTAAACTACTACCATGTATTTTTTTAGTTTCATCAGTTTTAGCTTTCGGATCATGCGACTATGAAAAAGCTGAATCAAAAAATTCTCAAAGTATAGAGAATGGATATTATCCAATTGAATATCATCATATTTTTGATTCAGAAGATTGTAAGAGTCCTAAAACAACTCCTACACCACCACAAACTCCAGCTCCTGATTCTGAACCTAAATCTCAATTGTCTATAGCAACATCAGTTGTATTACATACAAAACCGTATAATGCTAAATAGATGATCGTGTTACAATAATTTACGACCATTGTATTAACTTGCAATGGTCGATTTTTTTTGTATTATATCTATATCCCTTTGCACATAACCCCGACAAGTTTTAAAATGGTTGACTTGTTACCTATCTGCACAGGGATTTTTCTCAACTTAATTTAAAAGGAGTGACGTGTTTAAGAATTTCAAACCGATCAATGATAATATTCTTGTTGAGCTTGTTGAAAAAGAGAAGACCACAACAGGTGGTATTATTATTCCAACTGAAGCTCAAGAGAAAACTCAATATGCTATTGTTATGCATTCAGGTAAATCTGAGCAACTTAATGCTGGAGATAAAGTATTTTTCAAGAAATATCATGGCGTTGCTTTAGATGATAAAATGACAGTTTTAAAAGAAGAAGAGATTTTGGGAGTTATGAATGTCTAAACGTATTCTATTCGGGCAAGATGCTCGTTCTAAATTATTAAATGGTATTAATATTCTGGCTGATACTGTCAAAGTTACTCTCGGGCCCAAAGGTCGCAATGTAGCATTTGAGAGATCTTTTGGTTCACCTCTTATTACTAAAGATGGTGTGTCAGTCGCAAAAGAAATCGATTTGCCAGATAACTTGGAAAATATGGGTGCACAGATGGTTCGCGAAGTTGCATCAAAAACTGCAGAAGTTGCAGGTGATGGAACAACGACAGCAACCGTTTTAGCTCAAGCTATATTCACTGAAGGTAATAAGTATGTGACTGCTGGTGCGAATCCAATGGAACTGAAGCGTGGGATCGATAAAGCAGTTGCTTGTGTAGTCAAAGATCTTCAAGAATCTGCAAAAATGATAGAAAACAACCAAGAAATTGAAAATATAGCCACAATTTCAGCCAACAGTGATATAGAAATTGGTCAAAAAATAGCCATGGCTTTCTCAAAAGTTGGATCTGATGGGGTTATTACGGTTGAAGAAGCAAAAGGGATGGAAAGTGAACTTGTTATTGTTGAAGGTATGCAGTTTGACCGTGGTTATATGTCTCCATATTTTGTTACTGACTCAGATAAACTTGAAGTGGTTTTGCATGATTGTCTAGTATTGATCTATGACAAAAAGATTACGAATATGAAATCTATTATTCCAGTTCTTGAGATTGCAGCACGTTCTGGAAGATGTATTTTAATTATAGCAGAAGACGTAGAAGGCGAAGCTCTTTCTACTTTAGTAGTCAATAAGCTTCGAGGAACTCTAAAAGTAGCAGCAGTAAAGGCGCCTGCATTCGGTGATCGTAGAGCAGCAATGCTTGAAGATCTTGCGATCATTACTGGTGGAAAGCTTATATCAGATAATGTAGGAATAAACCTCGAAGCTGTTATTTTAGAGGACCTTGGAGTAGCTAAGAAAGTTATTGTTACCAAAGATTCAACTACAATCGTAGAAGGTAATGGTTCTAAAGAAGCTATAGCTGAAAGAGCTGCACAAATTAAATCTCAAATTGATAGTTGTGTATCAGATTTCGATAAAGAGAAATTGCAAGAAAGATTAGCAAAAATATCTGGTGGTGTAGCTATTATTAAAGTTGGAGCTGCGACCGAAGTTGAAATGAGAGAAATTAAAGATCGCATTGATGATGCTTTAAGCGCAACGAGAGCCGCGGTTAAAGAAGGTATCATTGCTGGTGGTGGTTGCGCACTCCTTCACGCGCAATCATCACTTGATGAATTGAGTGAGAGCCTTAAAGGAAGTGATGAATTCCTAGGCGTTCAGATTATTCGCAAAGCGATTGAAATGCCATTACGCGTCATATCAATGAATGCTGGCTATGAAGCTTCAATTACCGTAGAAAGAGTTCGCCAAGGCGGATCCTCATTCGGATTTGATGCTAAAACTGGATTCTATGGGGATATGATTGCGTTAGGGATCATCGATCCTGTTAAAGTAACGCGATGTGCATTACAAAATGCCGCATCTATTTCTGGATTACTATTGACGACTGAAGCTATTATATGTAAAGTTCCTGAAGAGAATAAACCTGTATCTCCTTCTGGAAATATGAGCCAAATGCCTCAGATGCCTAGTATGATGTAAAGCTTATTAAGGGGTCACTTCGGTGGCCCTTTTTTTCAGTTTTTTAGTCCCTTTACATTAAATGGAAAATATCACTGCTTGACGGTGTGCATAAGAGTTCGACTCTCTTAAGGGACCATTCCCATTATTATAACTTCGTTATTACTTGTTGATTATTATAGAGCTTATTTTATATACTAATTTCAACGTATCGTAGAGTCGTTCCTACAAAAACTTTCCGGCGTATTGATCTTCGCCAAATCATTTCGACGTATTTTAAGTCTCGTCAGCTTTAAGTTGTTATCTTATCAATACACTTAAGGAGAAAGCTATGTCAATTACAACGACTAGTACACTGCCAGCACCGGTGCAGCAAAGCTTTAGTTATAAGCTTCTGTCAGTACCAGTGCCAAATATGATCCACAAAATTCCGGCGATGCTAAAAGTTATGCCGAGAAATGGTGGTACAACTTTACGTATGCGTAGATATAATCCACTTTCAACTGCAATGGTACCGCTAGGAAATTCTGGCGTAACTCCACCACCGCAAAATTTAACTGCAGTTGATATCGATGCGAAAATTTCTTTCTATGGTACTTATGTGCAATTGAACGAACAAGTAACATTACAAAACCAAGATCCAGTTCTAAATGAGTGCGCAGCTCGTCTAGGTGTTTCACTTCGTCAAACTGAAGATCAGTTAACACGTGATATGCTTGCATCAACTGCATCATTTATTAACTGTACTGGTGGTATTAATGGTGATAACCCAACTAACTTATCACGTTCAGATGTTGATGATGTAGTACGAGCGTTACTTGGTAACAATGCTTATACAATCATGGATAACATTGAAGGTGAAGATAGATTTGGTACAGCTCCAGTTCGTGATGCATATTTTGCATTATGTCATACAGATATGAGTAAAGAGCTTGATGGTGTTAACGGATTTATTAATAAATCACAATATCCATCTCCAATGAATGCTCTTCGTTCAGAATGGGGTGCAGTCGGAAACTTAAGATTCTTGATTTCATCAATTGGTTCAACAACTGCTAATGCATCAAACAATGGTAGCACTGTTTATAACATCTTCTGTGTTGGTATGGAAGCGTATGCTTGTATCGAACAAGATGGTTATTCAGCTTCATTCATCTATAGACCACCAATATATGATGGACCATTAGCACTAAATGCTTCAGTCGGATATAAATTCGCTGAAGTCCCACGAATCACTAATGATTTATGGGTGTTGAACTTACGTGCAACATTATCTTAAAGGAGGACTACAATGTCAGACAATACTATAATTCAACAAGGTCGATTTACGTCTGCAGGTTCTGCAGTAACGTTACAAATCAGATCTGATGTCGATTGGATGAAAGTCTATAATACGACTGTCGCTACCAATGCTCAAACTACCGCAATCGGTGTTGAGTTCTATTGGCAGCGTGGATTCGCTAATGGATATGCATGGGAATATAAAAAAGCAGGTTCTGGTGTAGCTGGTGCTAACTTAGTAACTTTCAATACAAGTGGTGGTTTCACTCTTGTTGATTCTTCATCAAATCCAAATGGCGTTGTTAATGCAACAGTAACTGCAGTATCATCTGCTTCAATTCCAGTTGTATCAAATAGTGGTACAAATGGTTTGAATCCTGGTGATGTTGTTCGATTGATTAACATTGCAGGCGCAGCTGAACTTGGTGCTATGGATTTCACTGTAGGTTATAATACATTGACTTCAGGTACATTCAGTTTAGATTACATGGCTCAAATCTCTGTAGGTACTACTGGTTCATGGATGAAAATTAATTTTGATCCAATCTATTACCCACGTCGTCGTTTCATTACTAAAATTTCTCAGGCTGCACAAGCAGTTGTAACACTTTCAGTAACTCATGGTTACCAAGTGGGACAATTAGTTCGTATGGTAGTTCCTGCGGCTTTTGGTATGACACAAATGAATGGTTTGCAAGCTACTATTGTCGCTATTAATACTAATACTTCATCAGGTAATACAATTACATTGAATGTTGATTCATCAGCATTTAGCGCATTCGTATTCCCAGTGAACGCTGCATATCCATTCTCTTCTGCATTGGTTGTTCCAATGGGTGAAGATACTGCGGATGCATTGTCTCAAGGTGTTGATATTCTATCTGATGCGACAGTTAACCAAGCATACATCGGAATGTTATTGGCTGCTGGTGCTGATAGTCCAGCAGGTCAAAGCGCTGACGTTGTTTACTGGGTTGCTGGTAAATCGTTTAGTGTAAGTAATAACTAATTAGTTATAAGACTGTGGGCTCGTTTAGTAACAGGGCGAGCCCAGTATAATAAGGAAGGAATTTTATGGATGCTAAAAATATGACTCGGGCAAAAACACAAGCGCCTGTAACTCGTGATGAAGTGATTAAAGATTTAAAAATACAACGAGATAAAGATCGTCAAATGGTAAAAGGCGTATTCAAATACTATGAAGTGCCAGGCGGTATCGTTGAATTTTCATTTAAAAAATATAAAGAAGATCCAATGAGAGATTTTCTATGATTGACGGACAGGTTTATACAATCCCACTTGGCGTTGCTAAACACTTGAATAATAATACATGGTATCCAGTTCATACTTATACTAAGGATGAAGCGGGTAATCCAGCTCAAGCAATCGGTCAAAAGATTCGTCGTATGGCGTTTCAGAGCTTAGAGTTTATGGATGTTGAAGATTTTGGTAATACAGCTGAAAAACAGATTATTACTGTTGAAAATATAGCTCGTTAAGAGAGGTGGGCCATGTCTATTTCAGCACAACAAAAACCAGTTTTTAAACCAGCTATGCGCATAGTAACTGCTATTACGAATGCATTTCCTGCGCAAATTACAACTTCATTTGCTCATGGATACATAGATGGCTTAATAGTAAGATTAATTGTTCCGAATGGATATGGCATGACTGAAGCTAATGGTTTATTTGGAGATATAATAGTAACAGGTAGTACAACATTTACGATTGATATTGATACAACTCAATTTAATGTATATGTCACTCCTGGAACATTTCCTGAAAATGCCCAACTGAGTCAGTGTGTACCTTTTGGAGAACTAAATAGTACATTAGCAAGTGCGTATCAAAACGTGCTTCCTTATTAACACACAAAGGAGATAGTAATGGCAGATTCAACATTATTCGCTATAAAGCAGAAAGTAAGACTCTTAACGAGAAGTTTGTCTGAGGCTCAATTAACAGATCTTCAATTGACGCAATATATAAATACATATGTACAATATGATTTTCCTGAAACTTTACGTCTCTTTAATCTTAAGACTACTTTTACTTTTTATACTTTACCTTTTATAGATACTTATTCCACCACGACTAATCCTGCAAGCCCACTTTATAACTTCACTAATAAATATATTACCACCGATTCACCTATCTATATTGCAGGTTATAATTCATTATTCTCTCAAGATCGTGAACAATTTTATGGTATTTATCCTATTGTTAACTCGATTGCAAGTATTGGTGTCACAGGTGATGGAACGACAACTTCTTTTTCGGGAGTTATTAACTCTCAGCAAGCACAAGTTCCTCCAAATAGTAACCAACTTATTACATTATTGCAGAATAATGTGCTATTTAGCTCCATTGATATTAATAATAATGGTCTTGCAATGGCAGATTCACCAATTTTAGATTCAGTTACGGGTAATCCAACTAACTTCGGACTATTATATAATGCATTAACTACGAATGATCAACCATTTAATCCTATTACTAATCCTAATGGACCTATTCCAGTCTTATCTTTATCAGCTCCATATATGTCTGCAGTAGGATTTCCAGTTACAAATTATATTAATTATCTTACAGGTCAATTTGTTATTACTTTCCCTACAGCCCCACAAAATGGTGTTCTCATTGATAGTCAGACAGTTCCTACTAATCCATCATTACCTCAAGCTTTATTATTCTTTGATGGTGAATTTGTTGTTCGTCCAGTTCCTGATCAATCATATAGAATTGATATGGAAGTATTTATGCAACCAGCTGAACTATTACAGAATAGTGATGTTCCAGAATTGAATGAATGGTGGCAGCTTATTGCTTTCAATGCAGCTGCAAAGATTTTTGAAGATCGTATGGATTATGAATCATTAAATATGATGATGCCATCTTTGAAAAAACAAGAGCGATTGGTATTACGTAGAACTATTATGCAACAGACTTCGCAGAGATCAGCTACTATTTATAGTGAACAGTCAGCGACTGGTGCTTATGGACCGGGATGGTACCAAGGCGGCGGCCAATTCTAAAAAGGAGATATTATGTCAGGTCCTGTTTATACATATACACCAGATACACCACAACCATCTAATCCTATGAATTCTACTCAACCATTAATATTGGCTAATTTTCAAGCGATTGCTGAATTAATTGGTGTGAATCATGTGGGATTTAATTCGACAGATTGTGGTAAACATAATTTTATAAGTCTACCTAATACGACTGATCCTGGTGCAGACACTACTGAAATTACGATGTTTTCAAAAGTAACTGGTAGCCCTAATCCTTGTGAACTATTTATACAATATCCTGCAGGCGGCACTGCACAGTTAGAACAAGTTTCTCAGTCAACTCCGCCACCTCCATCAGGTACATCCGGAGGTAATGCTTCGCAGGGTTGGTGTAGTTTTCCTTCAGGTATAATTTTTAGATGGGGAACATTTTCTTGTGCTACAAATTCTAATCCCCAAGTGAATATTCATTTTACGCAAGGTCCTATGTACAAAATACAACAGACTCCAGCATGTGTAGCTCCTACATCTTTTGGATGTACATTACCTATTTATATGACTATATATTCTGGCCAACCTGTTAATTCTAGTTTACCTGTTTCATTGCAAAATGCTTCTTCAGCATCTCAAGTTGTTAATTTTAATTTCTTATTGATGGGAATATAATATGTCATTAACTACAAACTATATTCCAAATATTCCTCAAGCGAACCAACAAATTAATAATACGCAACCAGCAGTTTTGGGAAACTTTCAAGATATACAAGATCTTTTAGCAATTAATCATATACCATTTAATACACCGAATACTTTTGGACGACATGCATTTGTTAATTATGTTGAACAATCTTCAGATCCTTCAACATTATCAACTGAAATGGCCTTATATTCTAAATCTGTAGGTAGTAGTGCGAATAAAGCAGAGTTATTTTATAGATATCCTAATAATGGTAATGTTGTACAACTCACTGGTGTAACTTCAACTCCTTCAGGAGGAACAGGTGCAACATCAGGAGGTAATTTTATAGCAACAACTTCTGTTCCTTTAGGAAGTGCAGTATTTGGATGGTGGCAATATTTATCGAATGGTATATTAATTATGAGTTTCACCGTATCTAACTATGTAACAAAAACTACAACTTCTCCTTATACTATTACTTTCCCTTCAGGAGTTATTGGTGGTGTCAATGTTCCTTCATTTACACAAACTCCATTCAATGTACAATTGACTGCTCAGTTTGAAGCAATCCCTAATTATAGTATGAATATTATAAATAATAGTTCGGGGCAAATGTATTATAGTGGACCGTTTAATGTTAATAGCACTATATCTCAAATTCAAGTTACTTTAATTGGTATATAAGGGGTTATTATGTCAAATTATACATTCTCTCCAAATATTCCTCAGTCAGGACAAAAGATTAGTGCGACTCAAGTACCAATTATGAGTAACTTCCAGGCTATTGCGGAATTAATTAATGTTAATCATGTGGGATTTAATAATCCAACTGACTTTGGTAAACATACATTTACTACATTTCCTCTTCAGGGTTCTGATCCTACAACATTAGCTGGTGAAATGGCAGTTTATTCTAAATCAACTCCATCCGGACCTAATCCAGCGGAGATATTTTATCGATATCCTTCTAATGGATCTATTGTGCAATTAACTGGTGGTGGTGCTAATGGTGGAGGAGGTGCAGCATCTCCTGGATATTCATTTATGTCGCCAACTATATTTATGATGTGGGGACTTAAAACTGGTGTTGTAAATGGCGCTAATACTATTGTGTTTCCTTCAGGTGGTGGATTTCCTACATTTGGATCAACTCCTTATCAAATTTACTTTACACCAACCGGTAATTATACCAATCTCACAACTGCCTTTCCCTACGTTAATAATTTCACGACAACGCAATTTAACTTACAGGTTAATTCTACAAACTTTGCTACAAGTGTTTATTGGTTAGCATTAGGGAGTGTATAATGGCAGTACAAAAGTTTCTTATTGGATTTACGGATGAAAATTCTGGATTCCAGACGAATTTGAAGCCTTGGTTAATTAATGATAATGCATTTGAGACACTAGAGAATGCGTATGTTTATAGGGGACGGGTTAGGAAAAGATTTGGATCTATTTTATTAGGTGATTCACAATTAAATTCTCGTGTAAGAATTTTTATGGGAACAACAGATGGGTCAGGAAGCTTTAGTGGTACAGTTCCAGGAGTAGAATTTGAAATAGGACAGCTATTTTCAGTAGGTCCTAATCCTGATATATTTACAGTTTATCAAACTGGTACACCAGCATCAATGCTATCAACTTCAGCAGCTACGGGAACTTATAATACTACCACTGGTCAAGTATCTATTTCTAATTCGCAGATCGGCGTTTCGGTATTTTTCTATCCGGCAACTCCAATCATGGGTATCACTCAGTATCTTTTAGGTAATGCAAATGATTTTTCAACGATTGCATTTGATACTCAATTCTCCTACATCTTCGATATCCCAACTAATTTTTGGGTGAGATTGACAGCTGGCACTTCAGTATGGACAGGTACGGATTATAATTTCTTCTGGTCGACGAATTATCAAGGTGCCACAGCTGATTTAAATAATTTATGGACAACTAATTTTGTACCAGCAGATGGTATAAGATTTTTCGATGGAACTACGTGGCATAAACCAGTTTTAAATTATAGCCGTGGAACTATTATAGCAACGACTGATGGATCAGGAAATGCATCGGGAACTGTTCCTGGAGCGACTGGATTTATAGGTCAAGTATTTATTATTGGCAATACGGCATTTGCCGTAGTTGTTTCTAATGGTGCATTATCTACAAGTAGTATAAACGGCACAGATATTATGGGATCGGGTACATTTAATACTGCAAATGGTATGTATACATTCACAGGTGCAATGCCTAATACATCTATATATTTCACAGGTAATAATTTTATTAGAACTGGTCTAATCATTGTTCAGTTTAAAAGTAGACTCCTATTATTAAATACAGTTGAAAATGTGAATGGCGTAGATAAAACTTATGTTAATAGAATTAGGTATTCGGGTATTGGAGATCCATCTTTCCCTACGCAATGGATGATGGATGTTCCAGGATATGGTAGTGCAACAGATGCTCCAACTCAAGAAGCCATTAAGACAGCCCAATTTCTTAGAGATAGACTTATAGTATATTTCGAATTTTCAACTTATGAATTAGCATTTACAGGTAATCAAGTTCAACCATTTGTATGGCAAAAAATTAATACTGAATTAGGTGCAAAATCTACATTCTCAGAAGTTCCTTTTGATCAAGTAGTATTAGGAATAGGTAATGTTGGTATACATGCATGTTCTGGTAATAATGTAGAACGTATTGATAGTAAGATACCATCATTAATATTTAGTTTTCATAATGATGAAGAAGGAACTTTAAGGATTGCTGGTATTCGTGATTATTATACTGAAATGGTTTATTGGACTTATCCATCTGAAGTACGAGATAGTAACTTTTATTTTCCGAATAAAGTATTAACCTTCAATTATGTTTCAAATGCTTGGGGCATTAATGATGATTCATTTACATCATTTGGTTATACCCTTTTAGAACTTGATACTCCTGGTGCTACATGGGGTGAGACAACAACGCCTTGGGCTCAAAACTTAGCTTTATGGAATAATAATGCTAGCGCTGATACCAATGTTAAATTCAAGTGTGTTGTTGCTGGTAATCAAGAAGGATATATAGTAGCTCTTAAATCGGATGTTGCCGAGAATGCTCCTGGATTACAGATTACAAATATGGCTTTATCTGGTGGTGGTATTGCTACTCTTTCTGTTATTAATCATAACCTAGCGTTTAATGACTTTGTGTTATTAGGCTCCGTAGGAGGGGTTACCTTTACTGATTCTTTGGGTAATACACTTGATAGAGTTGTTGCTCGAGTATCTGTCGATCCATTTCTTTCTGGAACTCCTAATTCTATTACTGTCACATCTTTAGATAATCTTGGCCAACCTATGACAATGACAGGAACATATATTGGTGGCGGTACAGTAGCAAGAGTAAGTAATATCAATTTATTAACGAAACAATATAACTTCTTTACATCAGAAGATCGTAATATCTATATTCCACGCGTCGATTTCTTAGTAGATAAAACTGAAAATGGCCAAGTGACTGTAGATTATCTCGTTTCCTCTACTACCTTATCTTTAGTTAGTGAAGGATTAGGAACTCTTGCGAGTCCTGGCCCACTTCCTGGTAATGGTACACTTGATACAAAACCATATGATCCATCTTTAGCGCCTCTTGAGAGGTTTCAATCAAGACTATGGCATCCCGTGTATCTTTATGCTGAAGGCCAATGCGTACAATTGCAGATATATATGAATAATTCTCAAATGTATAATTACGATTTAACAACAACGACCGGTCAGATAGAATATGTAGCCTTACAAGATTTCCAATTGAATGCTATGGTATTTTATGCGACTCCAACGAGCAGAATGCAATAGAAAAAGCCATACCTCGTGAAAGATATGGCTAAAAAAGGAGAGGTTTTTATGAATGTGGATCATATAAACATATTAAAGTTAATATGTTTGGGATAGAGATGCAAGGGGATGTGTAATGGCTAATCAATTTGATGCATTTTTTAGAGATAATACCGGTTTATTCATTCCAACAACTAATGTTTGGGATCTATATTTTGTTGAATCATTAACTAAAGATGAACAGTTAAGAAATGTTTTAGTTAAACTTTATGAAAATATGAATCAAATAGCTCTAGCTTTAAACAAAAAAGATAGTGGTGCATTTGTTGAATTTGAATTTATAAATGGACAGACATTTACGAATAATGCCATACAGGTATTTAGAAAACTTGTAGCTTGTGGCCCATTACCTGATAATAATACGAAAAAAATTCCACATTATATTAATCCTGGTAATTCATATTCTTTTACTAAAATTTATGGTTGTGCTAGTAATCCTATAAATTTGCTCTATATTCCTTTACCTTTGGCTAGCTCTACTGGTACAGGTCAGGTAGAATTATATGTAGATAAAAATGATGTAGTAATTACAACTTCAGCGACTTATTCACAATACACTACGACATATGTAGTTTTAGAATATATAAAGCAATAAAGGAGGTATAATGGCAAACGCTGGAAGACTAACGACAAAACAAATGAAAGCAGAAGCTAAGGCTCGAGGACAGCATCAAAAATCTGCTCTTGCAAAACAGCAACAACAAGCAATCGCTCAAGCTCAAGCGACTGGAACCCCAGTTCCTTTTGGAACTCAACCTAAATCATCTTTTTTTAAATCAACAGAAGCACAACCTGTATCAATCAATACTAATACTCCTCAGCAACAACAATTACTTCAACTCTTATCAAATTTAATACCACAAGGTTTGCAAGGGCTTAATCTTCCAGGTGAACAATCTAGTTTCGCACCCATTGCAAACCAGGCTCGATCTAACTTTAATGAAAATATAGTTCCAGGACTTGCAGAACGTTTTGCTTCTTTAGGAAGCGGTGGATCTTTAAACTCTTCAGCTTTCGGTCAATCATTAAGTAGTGCTGGCGCTGGATTAGAAAGAGATCTTGCTGCTTTACAAGCACAACATGGACTTCAAGAGCAAGGATTACAATCGAATAATCTTTTTAACTTGTTGAGTGCTGGACTTAAACCTCAGTTTGATTATGGAATTGCTCCTGGACAAAATTCTGGAATTCGTAATGTTTGGGAAGGTGTAAGACAGCCATTAATTAATGCTGGAATTGGTGCTGCTTTAGGTGGACCTGCAGGTGCTGCTTTAGGCGGATTATCAGGATTGGGAAGAGGTCAACAGCAACAACAGCAGCAAGGATTTATTTCTGGATTGGGTGGTAGTGGCGTAACGCAAGGTAATTCATTTGGATTTACGAATAATAGTCAAGCGCCATTCTCAGTCCAAGGTCTTTCAGGTCAACCATTAGGATATAATGATA